>Ga0208390_1000743_pt1 | contig 11787 bp, 15 predicted proteins | sample Knorr_S7_td_Surf_FD_185594 | JGI IMG/M metagenome (GOLD analysis project Ga0208390, IMG submission 185594) | Marine microbial communities from Southern Atlantic Ocean transect - Knorr_S7_td_SurfaceA_ad_6m_LV_A (SPAdes) (version 2) | ecosystem: Environmental > Aquatic > Marine > Oceanic | place...
TATTATATCTTCACTTTTACTAGTTGCAATTTTGTACTACTTAAATATTAATTTTTTTGAAATTGATTTTGAAAAAATAAAAGAATCTATTTTTATAACATTGTTATTTTCTCTTGGGATTAGTGTAATTATATCATATTTTTCAACTTCAATTATAACTGGAAGATATATTTCTTCAAATATTGAAAAACTATACTAATGAAAAACAATAAGTTCGCATTTGGGAAAAGAAATTATAAGTTTATGATAGTTGGAATTATATTTATCGCTTTAGGCTTCATTCTAATGTCTGGAGGTGGAAGCGATGATCCTAATGTTTTTAATGAGGAGATATATAGTTTTAGAAGAATAAGGATTGCTCCATTAATTGTAATTATAGGTTTTGCAATTGAAATTTATGCTATACTTACAAATCCTGAATAGAAATGGATATATTAAAATCTTTGTTACTTGGTATAATACAAGGTTTAACTGAATTTTTGCCAGTATCTTCTAGTGGTCATCTTGAAATTTTTAAAGTTTTTTTAGATTTTTCATATGATTCTACCAATAGTTTATTTTTTACTCTCATTTTGCATCTTGCAACTGCAATAAGCGCTATCATTTATTTTTGGAAAGACGTTAAAGAAATAATTATAAGCCTAATCAATGTTAAAAAGGATCAAAATACTTTTTTTGCATTTTATATTTTAATTTCTATGATTCCTGCAGGATTAATTGCCTATTTTTTTGAAAGTGAGATTAATTACTTATTTAATGGGAATTTAATTCTGGTAGGTTTTATGTTAATTTTAACTTCTCTTATACTTTTCCTTTCTGATAAATTTAATAATTCTTCTAAAAGATTAAATTTTAAATCATCACTAATCATAGGTTTTACTCAGGCTTTGGCTATCTTACCTGGAATTTCTAGAAGTGGAGCAACTATAGGAACCTCAATTTTTTTAGGATTAAATAGAGATGTAGCTGCTAAATTTTCTTTTTTGATGGTTGTTCCAATAATTTTTGGATCGTCTCTAAAAATTATATTTTATAATGAAATTGAATTCAATAACAACAATATTTTAAATTATTTAGTTGGATTTAGCTCAGCATTAATTTCTGGATATTATGCATGTAAATGGATGATAATTTTTGTAAAGAAGAGCAAGTTAATTTACTTTTCAATCTACTGTCTATTGATAGGTTTGTTGTCTATTATATATTCAATTTTAAATGGATAATATTAGTGATAAAATTTCTGAGGAAGGGTTGGTTATTCCAATTTTTAAGCCAATAAATTGGACTTCTTTTGATGTAGTGAAATATGTTAGAGGAGTAATTAAAAGAAATACCCAATTAAAAAAAATAAAAGTTGGTCACGCCGGAACATTAGATCCATTGGCTAGCGGATTATTAATAATTTGTATTGGAAAAAAAACCAAAGAAATATATAAATACCAGGATCAAAAGAAAATATATTTTGCAACTTTCAAACTTGGTGCTACAACTCCATCTTATGACCTTGAAACAAAAATAAATCAAACTTATTCAACTTCTCATATAGATATTGATAAAATTAAAAAATGTATCAAAAATTTTATTGGTGAAATAGATCAAATTCCGCCAATATTTTCTTCTATAAAAGTTAATGGGAATAGATCTTATAATTTAGCAAGAAAAGGTGAAAATGTAAATTTAAATTCCAGAAAAATAATTATATCAAAATTCGAATTATTAGACTATAAAAACTTAGAAATAGATTTTAAAATAGAATGTTCAAAGGGAACATATATTAGATCAATTGCACATGATTTTGGAAAAAATCTTAATTCAGGGGCTTATCTAAAACATTTGGAAAGATATTCAGTTGGAGATCATAACATAAAAAATGCATATAATTTAGATGAACTAGAAAATAGACTATTTATTCAATAAGTTTATAAAATTTTCTCGTTTTATTATTTCACCACCCAAACTTTTCAAATGCTCAGATGGAACTTGACAATCGATAAATCTATAATTATTTTTTTTTAACTCTAGATTTAAATAGTATAATGCAACCTTACTTGCATTTGATGATTTAGAAAACATGCTTTCTCCACAAAAAACATCGCCTAAATCTAAACCATAAAGCCCTCCAACAATTTCATCATCTTGCCAAACCTCAACAGAGATTGCTTTTCCCATTCTGTGTAACTCAATAAATGAATTTATTAGACCTTTTGTAATCCATGTTCCTTTTTGATTGATTCTTTTAATATTAGCACATAAATTAATTACTTCCTCAAACTCTTTGTTAAAAGTAATTCTGAAATCACATTTTTTTAGAAAAACTTTAAAGCTTTTTGAAATATTAAATTTATCACAATACAAAATCATCCTTGGATCAGGGCTCCACCATATCAAATTTTTATCAGATTCGAACCACGGGAAAATACCTTTTTTGTAAGCTTCTATAATTCGCAAAGGGTTGAGATCACCACCAAAAGCAACTATTCCATTTTCATCTGCATTATTAGGATTAGGAAAAAAATAATCTTTACCTAGCTGAAACATATTTTTTTAAAAAGGAAGATCATCTGGCTCATTTTCTGAACTTTCAGAAATGTTTAGGTCTTCTTTAGTTGGCAAAGGAGGTAACTGAGATTCAAAATCATCCTCAACTTTTTCAATACGCCAACCTTGAATAGAATTAAAATATTTAATTTCACCTTTGTCGTTTGTCCATTCCCTTCCTCTTAAGTTAATATCAATCTTTACTAAATCCCCAACATTAAATGCATCTAAAAGATTAGTTCTATCCTGAATAAACTCAACTAATATATTTTGAGGATATTGCTCTTGAGTTGTTAATACTATTTCTCTTTTTCTAAATCCATTAGAGCCGTATTCTTTAGTTTCATTAATTAATTTTACTTTTCCTGAAATATTCATAACTGTATATTATTTTTTATTTTAACCGATAGCTTTTCAAAATCTTCTTTGTTCATAATTAGAGATTTTGAAAAATTCATATCATTAACTGAACTAATTGGAATGAGATGAATATGTACATGTGGAACTTCTAAACCAACAACTGCTAACCCAATTCTTTTACAATCAACTGACTTTTTAAGTCCCCAAGCAATTTTTTTAGCAAAATTCATAAGAACACTGTAATCTTTAGAATTTAAATCAAATAAGTAATCAATCTCTTTTTTTAAAACACATAATGTATGACCAATCGTATTTGGATTTATATCTAAAAATGCAATACAATTATCATCTTCATGTATCTTATAACTTGGAATCTCGTTGTTGATTATTTTAGTAAATATTGAAGCCAAAGTTTTTATCTTGATATTGAAATAATTTCAAATTTTAATTTTCCACTAGGAACTGAAATTTCAGCAACTTCACCTTCAGATTTTCCAAGCAATCCCTTTCCAATTGGCGAATTAACAGATATTTTACCTTCTCTCAAATTTGCCTCACTCTCAGCAACTAATTGATACTCCATTAACATATTATTGCTAATATTTTTTATTTTTACTTTAGATAAAACTAATACTTTAGAACTATCTAGTTGAGTTTCGTCTATAAGACGTGCATTAGCAAGTGTTTCTTCCATTTTAGAAATTTTAAGCTCTAATAGACCTTGAGCTTCTTTGGCTGCATCATATTCTGCATTTTCACTTAAATCACCCTTATCTCTAGCTTCAGCAATGGCTTTTGATGCTAAAGGTCTTTCAACATCTTTAAGATGATTTAACTCAGCTCTTAACTTTTTTAATCCTTCTCTTGTATAATATGAAAAACTCATTTTTATTTAAAAAAAAAACCCTAATTCTAGGGATTCTCAAATATACAAATTTCTTCAAATTATACATTTTCACTAATTTTCAAGAATGTTAAATATTATTAAATATTTATTTCTCACATTCTTTTTGTGTTCTTGCGAAAAAAACATGGATAATGAGAATCCTTTTATTATTGACATAAATTTTGAAAAAATTATAAATTTAAACTTACCAGCTTATGATAATCTTAGATATAACGGAGGATCCTCTTATGTTGCTGGGCTTGGTGTTAAAGGAGTCATTCTTTTTAATTTAAATAACAATTACCTTGCATGGGAAGCAAGTTGTCCAAATGAAAAACCTTCCGATTGTAGTACAATGGAAATTCAGGGACTTCAAGCGGAATGTAAGTGTAATTCTAATCTTTACAGCCTAGCAAATGGACAACCATTGAAAATAAATACTAATAATTCTTTTCCAATGGTTTCCTATTTTACTGAGAAAAGCGGGAACTCATTAAGAATTTATAATTAATTCTACTAAATCATTTTTATAAATCAACAATTTTAAAATTTATTGGGATATTTTAGTAATCCTTGTATATTTGCAAGCGCTTTAAGAATATGAATGCAATAGTAGAAATTTTAGGAAAACAATTTAAAGTTGAAAAGGATTCAAAATTATTTGTTCATAGAGTCCAAGGTAACGAGGGTGATAAAATAACGTTTGATAACGTTTTAATGCTAGACAACGGTTCTAAAGTTATAATTGGCAGCCCTATTGTAACAGGTGCTTCTGTTCAAGCTAAAATTATAAAGCATTTGAAAGATGATAAAGTTATTGTGTTTAAAAAGAAAAGAAGAAAAGGATATAAAGTAAAAAATGGTCATAGACAAGCTCTTTCTGAAATTTTAATAGAAAAAGTATCAGAAAAAATTACAGCAAAAAAAACTGAATCCAAGGAAACAAAGAAAGCTGAAGTTAAAAAGCCAACTGCAAAAAAAGTAGCAGAAAAAAAAACAACAAAATTATCTAAAAAAATAAAATAAAATGGCTCATAAAAAAGGTGTAGGTAGTTCTAAAAACGGAAGAGAATCAGAATCCAAGCGGCTTGGAGTAAAGATATTTGGAGGTCAATCTGCAATTGCTGGTAATATTATTGTTAGACAAAGAGGTACTAAACATAAGCCTGGCGATAATGTATATCTTGGTAAAGACCATACCCTTCACGCTAAGGTCGACGGAATTGTTAAATTCACAAAAAAGAAAGACAACAAATCTTTCGTTTCTATAGTACCAAATCCATAATTTTATAAAAGATTATAACTTTAGAGGATAATGCCTCTCATTTATTTTCATACTGATAAAATCTACTCTCATATTATATGGCAAATAATTGAAGATGAAAAATTCTTTTTTTCTAAATTTTCTCTTAACAAGAGAGAATTAAAAATTTATAATCTAAAAAAAACCACTTCAAAAAAAATTGAGTTCTTATCTGTAAGATATTTATTGAGATTGTTAAAACTTAAACCAACCGATCTATATTATTTAAAGAATGGAGCTCCAAAATTAAAATCAAAAAATAATTTATCTATAAGTCATTGTAATGGATATTCAACAGTTCTGATTTCCGAGGTTTCTTGTGGAGTAGATATTGAAACTTTTAGAAACAAAATTTTTAAAGTCAAAGACAGGTTTCTAAATGAATTTGATATTAAAAATATTGATATTAAGTCAGTATTTAATTTAACTGCAATTTGGTGTTTAAAAGAATCTGTTTTCAAAGCTGAAAATAGTGCTGGATTAAGTTTCAAAAACCAAATATTCATAAAATCAATTGAAAAAAAATCTAAATCAGCTGAATTATTTGTTAAAAGGTTAGACTCTGATATAGGCTATAAATGTAATTTATTGTTCAATTCAAAATATATTTGTACAACTGTATTTTCAAATGATTGATTTTTTTATTGAGCTTTTTAACCAATACTCTAAATATGATGCTATTGATATTTATCTTGAGATCGTAGCAGTTATCTTTGGATTTTTATCTGTATGGTATTCAAAGAATAATAATATTTTAGTCTTTCCAACTGGAATGATTAATACTTCAATTTTCGTTTATTTATTATTTAAATGGTCATTATTAGGTGATATGATTATTAATGGATATTACTTCATCATGAGCATATATGGATGGTTTTACTGGACTATGGGTAATAATAAAAAATCTGTACCTATTTCAATAATGTATAATCATGATAAAAAAATCATAATTATTCTTTTCATTTCTTCTGCATTATTTGTTTCACTAGTTTATACGCTTTTTGATAAGTGGGATTCACTTATTTCTTACATAGATATTTTAACTACCTCAATATTTTTTTCAGCAATGTGGTTGATGGCAAAAAGAAAGCTTGAAAGCTGGAACTTTTGGATAATTGCTAATATTATTTCTGTACCACTTTATTTTTATAAAGGCCTTGCATTTACCAGCCTACAATATTTTATATTTACATTAATTGCAGTTGCTGGGTATTATAAATGGAAAAATATTTACAACAAACAAAATCTGACTGTATAAAAATTGTTCTGTACGGACCAGAATCAACTGGAAAATCAACTTTAGCAAAACAATTAGCTGAATATTATAAAACTGATTTTGTTCAAGAATACGCAAGAGAATATCTTCAAAAAAAATACGATCAATTTGGACTAATATGTGAATTAAATGATATATTACCTATTGCTAAAGGCCAAATGAATTTGGAAAATAATGCTACAAAAAATAATTCTTTGATTTTTTGTGACACTAATTTATTGACTACTATGGTATATTCAAAAATCTATTTTAATTACTGCGACCCTATTTTAGAAAGATGTGCTAGGTCTAACTTTTATGATATTTATCTATTAATGGATATTGATATACCATGGATTAAAGATAATCTAAGAGATAGACCTCACGAAAGAAAAGAAATGTTTGAATCATTTAAAAGTTCTCTAATTAAAAACCAAAAAAAATTTGAAATTATCAGTGGAAATTTCAAAGAAAGAAAAGAAAAAGCTATCAGAATTATAAATAATTTATTTAATTTTAAAGTATAGAAGGGGTGCTTCGGCTGAGATTATACCCATTGAACCTGACAAAGTAATTTTTGTAAGGGATAATGACACTCAACTAGAGAATCCCGTTAATTTAATATTTATGAAAAAAATTATTTTAACGGTATTTTTATTTTCAAATTTTATTTCTTCACAAGAGAAAATAAAAGATACCATACAAGGAACAGAACAAAAATTAGATGAAGTCATAGTTCAAGCAGTTAGAGCAAAATTTTCATCACCAATAAGTTTTTCAAACGTAACAAAAAAAGATATTTCTAGTAGAAATCTAGGTCAAGATCTTCCAATATTATTAAATTATCTGCCCTCCGTTGTAACAACTTCAGATGCTGGTGCTGGTATTGGCTATACTGGAATAAGGATTAGAGGAGTTAGTCCTCAGTCTACTAATATTACCATTAATGGTATTCCATTCAATGATGCAGAATCACATGGTACATATTGGGTTAATTTACCAGATTTTTCATCTTCGGTTGAAAATCTTCAGGTTCAACGGGGAGTAGGAACATCTACAAATGGTTCCGGAGCTTTTGGAGCTAGCATTAACATATTAACAGATGCTGTTTCTGATATTGCATTTGCTACAATTTCTAGTTCAATTGGAAGTTACAATACTTTTAAAAATACGATTAAGTTCAGTACTGGTTTGATCAATAATTTTGAATTAAGTGGTAGATTGTCCAAAATAAATTCTGATGGATATGTTGACAGAGCCTTTTCAGACTTAAAATCTTATTTTATTCAAGGATCGTATAGTGATGAAAATACATTAATAAAAGCATTAACATTTGGAGGACACGAAAGAGGATATCAAGCTTGGTTTGGTGTAACAAGTGATCAGATAAAGGAGAATAGAAGACAAAATCCCTATACTTACGAAAACGAGATTGATAATTATAAGCAGGATCATTTCCAATTTCATTGGAATGAAAAATTAAATTCAAGTTGGTCTACTAATTTAGGTCTTAATTACACAGATGGTAGAGGATATTATGAACAATACAGAGAAGATGACTCAATTGACGGTTATTCAGGAATATTATCATCAGATATTGACTCCAATGGAAATGAATTGGGCACTACTGATTTAATAAGAAGAAGATGGCTAGATAATAATTTCTATGTATTAAATGCTTCAGTTGACTACAATAGTAAAAATTTAAATCTCAATTTTAATAGTTTTTACAGTTCCTATTCAGGAGATCACTTTGGTGAAATAATCTGGGCTAGAACTTTTAGTCAAAATGGAAAAATAAGAGATAGATATTATGAAGGCAATGGAAAGAAGAAAGATTTTAGCGTATTTTCTAAAGCTTCCTTTAATTTAGGGGAAAAAACTGAGATTTATACAGATTTACAGTTCCGAAAAGTTAATTACAAAACCTCAGGCATAACATCTGACTTAGTCAACATGATACTTGATAAAGAATACAATTTTTTTAACCCTAAGTTTGGTGCTTCCTATAAATTTAAGCCAAATTCTATGTTATATTTTTCCTATGCACGGGCTAACAGAGAACCAAGCAGAAGCGACTATGAATCCAATTTGTCAATAAAACCTGAAGAACTTAATGACTTAGAACTTGGATGGAGATTTAGAAATGAGAAAATTAAATTAAATATAAATTCTTATTATATGTTATATTCTAACCAGTTAGTTTTAACAGGTGAATTAGATGATGTTGGAACACCTATAAGAACCAACAGTGGTAATAGCTACAGATTAGGCATCGAGATTGATAATTTTTTAAAACTTTCAGAAAAAACATCGTTTCAAACCAATCTTACTCTCAGTTCAAATAAAAACAAAGAAATTATTTCAAAAGTTAATGGTGAAATTTATAATTATGGAAAAACAAATATTTCTTTTTCGCCTAATTTAATCGCATCTAATATCTTTTCTTACATGCCGAATGAGTACACGACTCTATCTTTACTATCAAAATACGTAGGTGATCAATATATGAGTAACAATGATTCAAAAAACTCAATGCTTGAAAGTTACTTTATAAATGACCTTAATTTCACTTATCAAATAAAAACCAATAAACTATTTGATTCAATAATATTTTCAGCTTTGATTAATAATTTATTTGATATTGAATACATATCTAATGGATATTATTATACTTATGATGATACTTGGAGTAATCCAGGAGAAGTTGTTACGTTAGATGGTGCGGGTTATTATCCACAAGCCACTAGAAATTTTTTATTTGGTGTTTCATTAAAATTTTAATTAATATTGAATAAAAATTTTAAATTTGCATCGTGAAAAAGACATTTAGTCTTGTTTTTAGTTTTATTATCCTTTTTCCAAGCTTATTAAGCTTGGAACACTTTATTTTTCATGATCACCATAGTTGTCATCATGAGGGAAATAACATTTATGTTCCTGAATATGAATGCTTAACATGTGACTTTATCTCTACTAGCATAACAGATTATTCATTCGACGATTATTACATATCAAGTATTATATTTCATGACATAAATATGGACTATGAATATAATTTTTCACTATTATCCCATTATTCTTTACTAAACAAGAATAAGGCCCCACCCTATTTTATTTAATTAACAATTAATTAATAAAATAAACTATTACTAAACATAAAATTTAAAAATGAAAAAATATATAATTAATGTCTTTGTGGCATTCACAATATTATTTGCAAATGAGATGTATTCTCAATCAAATAATGATACAATTGTTAGAGTTAATCTTGAAGAAGTAATTATTTCAACTCCTTTCAAAGAAAGTGTAAAAAATAATGTCCTTAAAGTAGATAAACTTAATTTAAATGATTTAAAAATCATTAACGCCAAAAGCTTCTCATATTCACTTTTGAAAATACCTGGAGTTTCAATTATAAGCTCAGGGCCTGGAATATCCAAACCTTCGATTAGAGGTCTTGCAGGAAACAGAATAGTCACATACACTCAATTTTCCAGATTAGAAAATCAACAGTGGGGTGATGAGCATGATCTTCAAGCCGATGCTTTTGGTATTCAATCCATTGAAGTTATTAAAGGCCCAATGTCAGTTATTTATGGGGGTGATGCTATGGGAGGTGTAATATATTTAACACCAGATGATTATGTGTATGATGATCTTCAAGTTGAAATTGGAAGCTATTACAATGCAAACTACAGTGGATTTACAAATAATTTAGGAATAAAGGGATCTGCAGGAGATTTTGGATACATTATCCAAGGTAGCTATATAGACAATGGCAACTATGAAACCCCTGACGGTGAGGTTGAGAATACTTTCATAGAAAATACAGAACTTAACTTTGGCATAGGTTATAAGTCTGATAATTTTATTTCTGATCTAAGATTTAATTATTCTGAGTCAAATATTGGCGTTCCTCATGCTGATGAACATGATGAACACGGAGATGATCATGATGAAGATCACGATGAGGATCACGATGATGATCACGATGAGGATCACGATGATGATCACGATGAGGATCATGATGAACACGAGGAAGAAGCTGCTTACCAGGATTTAAGCCATATGAAAATAGCTTTAAAAAATAGAATTTTCTTAGGCAAATCCGAATTAGAAATTACATTAGCACACACCATTAATGATAGAGCGGAATTTGGTGGACACCATGATGAGGAACACGGAGATCACGATGAGGATCATGATGAGGATCATGATGATGATCATGATGAGGATCATGATGAGGATCATGATGAGGATCATGATGAAGATCATGAAGGTGAAGCCGAGTTAGATATGGAGCTTACTACAACGACTGTAGATTTAAAATACCTTTTTCCAAAAAATGGAAAATCAGAATTTGTAATTGGTTCAAATTTAATGTTTCAAGAAAATTTAAATTTTGGACATGAAGTATTGGTACCTAATTCAAAGAAAAATGATTTTGGACTGTACTCAATTTCACATATACATGGTAAAGTCTGGGATGTAATGATTGGTTTGAGAGCTGATTTCAGAAATGTCACTGCTGAAGGATTTGATAAAAACTACAGTAGCCTTACAGGCTCCTTTGGGTTGAAAGGTAATCTTGGAAATGGCATAATGAGAATTAACTTTGCTTCCGGATACAGGGCTCCAAATTTACATGAATTATTTTCTGATGGTGTCCATCACGGTACTCTAAGGTATGAAGTTGGTGACAAAGATTTAAGTGTAGAAAAGAATATCCAAACTGATTTTTCAATAACTACATATTCTGAAAATTCACAGTTTGATTTTGCTTTATTCTACAATGGATTTAATGATTATATATATTTAAATCCTACATCTCGAACTGAGGATGATTACCAAGTTTATGAATATATTCAAAAAGATGCTTCATTATTTGGAGGTGAAATTTCTTACTCTAGAGAATCAGAAATTGACTGGCTTTCCTATGAAAGTTCACTAGAATTTATAACTGGTTATACAACGGACAAGGAATATTTACCATTTCTCTCTCCAATAACTTTAAATCATTCTTTCAACTTAGACTTTGATAAAAGTTCATTTGAAATAAGTGCCTTATTTAAAGGAAAAAAACAAAAGGTTCCGACTTATGAAACTCAAACTGATTCATATTTCTTAATGAATATTTCTGGTTCTCATGATTTTAATTTCTTAAATAAAACACTTACCCTTGGATGGTCAGTAAATAATTTATTTGATAAAGAATATTTTGATCACCTTTCTAGATTTAAAAATATGGGTATTCACGAAATGGGAAGAAATATTTCGGTTGGTTTGAAATATATTTTCTAAATTTTTGAGTATAAATTAATTTTATACTCTGTTTTTTATATAGTTATTATAAAAAGACATAAATTTTTATGAAAATGGATTACTCTGTAAAATTTAATTTTTACAGAGTAATCCTTTCTTTTTTTTTTTTAATTTTACATC
>Ga0208390_1000744_pt1 | contig 11787 bp, 15 predicted proteins | sample Knorr_S7_td_Surf_FD_185594 | JGI IMG/M metagenome (GOLD analysis project Ga0208390, IMG submission 185594) | Marine microbial communities from Southern Atlantic Ocean transect - Knorr_S7_td_SurfaceA_ad_6m_LV_A (SPAdes) (version 2) | ecosystem: Environmental > Aquatic > Marine > Oceanic | place...
CCATCTCTAATCGTTATTGCATATCCAAACCAACTTGGATCTGAATTTTCTGTTGCTTCATGTGGTATAAAATATTTATCTTTTGAGGATATAAGCCAAGACAGTATAAGATCTCAAAATAATTCTGTTGAGTTTGACCTAATTAAACCAAATGCTGAGGATTCTCTTTTAAGGATTTTAGTACAGGAGGAAGATAAGTACAATGCATTTGATATATCAGGACAAAGATTTACAACAGTTTTATTTCCCCCAGTGAATGGTAATCTTTCAGCTGGTTTTGACATAGACAATAAACACTATGGAGTAGATATTATAATGCCTGAAAACTCTCCTGTTCATTCTATAAGTGAAGGAATTGTAGTTTTCTCCGAATGGACAACTGAAACAGGTTATGTAATAATTGTTGAGCATTTAAATGGTCTTACATCAATATATAAACACAATGCCTCAATTGTTAAGTCTCAGGGAGAGACGGTGGAAACAGGTGAAATAATTGCATTTACAGGAAATACAGGAGAACTGACTACAGGTCCACATTTGCATTTCGAACTCTGGTTTCAAGGAGAAGCAGTTGATCCAGAGAGCTATATTGAATTCTAGATGAAAACAGTAATTGCCATAATTTTTGCATATTTCGTAAATAGAAAAAATAAAAAATGGATCAGTAAACCTATACAAAGTCAAAATAAAACATTAAAAAAATTAATTAATAGTGCCATAAACACAGAATTTGGGCAAAAGCATGACTTTCAAAATATCTATTCTCATGAACAATATCAAAAAAAAGTCCCAGTCAGGGATTATGAGCAACTTAAACCCTACATAGAAAAAGCTGTAGAGGGACATAAAGATATTCTCTGGCCTGGAAAGCCATTATATTTTGCAAAGACAAGTGGAACGACCTCTGGTGCAAAATATATTCCTATAACTAAGGAGTCTATAAAAACACATATAAAATCTGCTAGAGATGCATTACTTAATTACTTTGTAAAAACAAAAAACTTTAACCTCCTAAAGGGAAAACAAATGTTTCTTCAGGGTAGTCCTGAATTAGAGAAGAAAAATGGAATTTATCATGGTAGACTTTCAGGTATAAGCGCACACTATATCCCAAAACTTTTCCTTAAAAATAGAAAACCATCATGGAAAACTAATTGTATTGAGGACTGGGAGAAAAAAGTAGATATTATAATTCAAGAAACTATAGGAGAAAAGATGACAATTATTGCAGGGATTCCATCTTGGGTACAAATGTATTTTGAAAAAATTGTATCAAGTGAAGGAAAAACAATTTCGGAAGTTTTCCCAGATCTTTCATTATACGTATATGGAGGAGTTAGTTATGAACCATATCGAAAAATTTTTGATAAACTTTTCGGTAAACAGATAGACACCCTTGCTACTTTCCCTGCCTCTGAGGGTTTTTTTGGCTATCAAGATCAATTTGGCAAAGGTCAAACAGATCTCTTATTGCTACTTAATAATGATATTTTTTATGAGTTTATAAAAGTAGAAGAATTCTTAAAAGGAAACTTAGCTAGGATATCTCTAAAAGATGTTGAACTTAACGTAAACTACCTTCTGATAATATCAACATCAGCGGGGTTATGGTCATATAATATTGGAGACACAATTAAATTCACTTCATTAGAACCATTTAGAATCATTGTTACAGGGAGAATAAAACACTTTTTATCCGCTTTTGGTGAACATGTTATTTCTGAAGAAGTTGAGAAGGCAATGGAGGCAGCAACAAAACTCCACAATGTTGCAATTAGAGAGTTTACTGTTGCCCCTAACATAAATCCGAAAGAAATGCTTCCTCATCATGAGTGGTATGTGGAGTTTGAAAGCTTACCTAAAGACATGTTAGCGTTTTCCAAAGCCTTAGATAAAGAGATGACCAGGCTTAATATATATTATAAAGATTTAATTGATGGAAAAATACTAAAAAGCCTTGAGGTGATTTCTGTTATAAGAGGAGGATTTAATCAATATATGAAGTCCGAGGGAAGACTAGGTGGTCAAAATAAAGTGCCCAGGTTATCTAATGATAGGAAAATTGCAGATAAATTAAAAACAATAAGCACTTGAAACAAAACATTACACTTAGTTACTCAGTAAACAGAAGTTTTGTTAAATCAGATATTTATATTTTTCAGGCACTAGGTTATAATGTTTATAGAATCCTATCAAGTCCACAGAAAAGCACATTGAATTTTATATTCAATAGAACTAAAGAACTGATTAAGTCTTTATTGTATATACCTACTTCCAAAATAGTTATTTCTTGGTTTAACGATTATCACACTTTAATACCTATTATTATATCAAAGATCTTTTTTAAAAAATCTGTTATTATTGTAGGCGGTTATGATGCAATTGTTGATGCCGAAAACAATCACGGTGTATTTTTTAAACAAAACATAAGATCTAAAATAGCAAGACTAAACTATAGCTTAGTATCAGAAATATGGGTAGTTCATAAGTCACTTATTAAAGGTTGTGATGAAGCATCCAGAAAATTTAATATCACATCAGGAGTTGAAAATTTCATTCAAAATAAGTCACTTAAAATAAAAGAGATACATACAGGTTATGATTCAAGATATTGGAATTATGATGAATCAATTGAAAAATCTGGAATTCTAACAGTTGCTTTTTTTTCAGATAAAAGAGTTATTAATATTAAAGGCTTAAATAACTTTAATAAGTTGGCTTCTTTGCTTCCTAACAAAGAATTTTTGATTGTAGGAGAATCTGGAATAAATATATCAGACTATATTAAGTTAGAACCAAACGTTAAGGTTCTTGGAGTTCAGAATAAGCTTCAAATTAAGAGTTTATATCAAAAGTCGAAGTTTTATTTTCAGGGCTCACGATTGGAGGGACTACCTAACTCACTATGTGAAGCAATGTTGTGTGGCTGTGTGCCAATAGGATCAAAAGTATTTGGTATACCTGATGCTATTGGTTCAACAGGAATTTTATTTGATATAGAAAAAGACCTTGGGCAAGTAGCAGATTTCATAAATTCTAATATTGGAACAAAGGAGTTTAAAAATGCCAGAAAAAGAATAAAGAAAAAATTCAACCTTGCTTCAAGAATTGAAAAAATAAAAAAAAATATTTGATGTGGAGATAGGTGTTCTAGGATATATTGGTTCAAGAAATATTGGGGATTATATTCAAACCAAGGCCGTAATTGACATGATACACCCAATAAATCACATGGTTCTTGATAGAGAGGGGCTTCATAAATTTAAAGGTTCTAAGATAAAGACAATAATCAATGGCTGGTTTATGGAAAATCCTAAAAATTGGCCACCAAATAAAAATATATCTCCATTATTTATTTCTTTTCATATTAATCCTTCTGCAGAGAAAGAGCTACTGAAACCAGAATCATTAAACTATTTAAAACAACATGAACCTATTGGATGTAGAGACTCTTATACTCAAAATCTACTTCAAAAAAATGGAATTAAATCATACCATTCATCTTGTATAACTACAACTTTTAATAGAGATAAATACAGCACTAATAAAACTAAACCTGAAGGAGTTATTGTAATTGGGGCATTCGACAGGCTAAACCCGTCGATTGACTTTAGTTCAATATGTAGCATACTTTTATCAATGATTAAATACCCAATACATAAAGTTAAATATCTGATAAAGAAGCAATCTTTTGAAAATCACATACGCAATCAAAAAATAGTAGTTAAGAGATACCATCAAATAACAAAAAGAAAAATTTCATCTCATAACCAAGGACTTATGCTTGCCAATGACATGTTGAAAGAAATTGCTAGAAGTGAGATTATAATTACTTCCAGAATCCATGCTGCCTTACCTGCCTTAGCTATGGGTCTAAAGGTAATCTTTATTAATGAAGGATTAAGTCACAAGAATCATAAAACAAGAACAGTAGATGTAAACAAATTTTTTAAGACTGTAAGTTTAAAAGAATTTTTTATGACTAATTTAGAGAACATACAAAATAGGACTGACCATAAAGTATACTCCAAGAAAATCAAAGGAACAATAACTAAATTTATAAATCAATGAATGTTTTAGTTTTAGGCTCAGGAGGTAGAGAACATGCAGTAATCTCAAGTTTTATAAACAGTAAACTAGTAAATAAAATATATGCTCTTCCTGGTAATGGAGGAACCAGCACAATTGCTACAAATATTCAAGGTGATGTAAATGACTTTAAAAAAATTAAAGAAGAAGTAATTAGTAACAATATCTCTTTGGTCTTTGTCGGACCTGAGGACCCAATTGTAAATGGAATATATGACTTTTTTAAATCAGACAATTCCTTAAAAAAAATTAAAATTATTGCTCCAAGCAAACTTGCAGGAAAATTAGAGGGGAGTAAAGAATTCGCAAAAAAATTTATGGATAGGTATAATATTCCAACTGCCAAACATGGTACATTTACTAGAGATAATATTGATGAAGCTTATATGTTTTTAAATAATATGAGTTCACCCTATGTTTTAAAAGCTGATGGACTTGCTGCAGGTAAAGGTGTTCTCATAATTCACGACCTGGAGGATGCAAAACAGGAGTTAAGAAGTATGATTTTTGATAAAAAATTTGGAGAGTCATCATCAAAAGTTGTCATAGAGGAGTTTTTAGATGGAATAGAATTATCGTGTTTTGTTCTTACTGACGGAAATAATTATAAAATACTACCATTTGCTAAAGATTATAAAAAAATTGGCGAAGCTGACACTGGGCTTAATACAGGAGGAATGGGTGCAATATCTCCCGTAGTATTTTTAGACGATGTGTTTTTAGAAAAAATTGAGGAACGAATAATTAAACCAACAATTAATGGTATAATGAAAGAGAATATGGAATATATGGGTATAGTTTTTATTGGATTAATTAAAGTTAATGAAGACCCATATGTTATTGAATATAATGTTAGAATGGGCGATCCAGAAACAGAAGTTGTCTTCCCTAGAATCGAAAACGATCTATTAGAGCTTTTTAATTCAATGGGTTCAACAGAGTTTGCGAATATAGATCTCATTGTCGACGAGAGACATGCAGCAACTGTAATTATGGTTTCAGGAGGATATCCAATTAATTATGAAAAAAATAAAATAATTACTGGTATAGAAAATATTACCGATTCAATAGTATTTCACGCTGGAACAAAAAAAGATGATAATGTATTTTTAACAAATGGAGGAAGGGTTCTCGCTATTACCTCACTTGCTAAAAATTACAAACAGGCTATTGGTTTATCATACAAACAAATAGAGAAAATTAGCTTTGAAAAAGCATATTTTAGAAAGGATATAGGGTTTGACTTATAAAAAAGAGTGAGAAGTTATATCTTTATCTTCCTCATCATTGTCATCAAACTCTTTTAGTTTTTTTATCCAGTAAGCTGCTCCAATAATTCCAATTATAATGAAAGTCCATGTCACAATATTAGCGATATACCAGCTATCGTATTGAATTTTTCTTAATATATCAAAAGGCAAAAAGAGTACTTCCTCAAAAAGCCATGCTATAGAATAAAAAAAGTCTTTAAACATGATTTAAATTTCAATTCAAAATTAATATATAACATTACATTATCAAAACAATAGACTGAAAATTAGATTTAGCAATAAAAATCTGCTTAGTTGCTTCATGTTTAAAAGTATTAAATTTGTAGATATGAGAACCCGAATATGTATATTTCAAAAATGATTATAAAGACATTCGAAAAATTCTCATACACATCAGTTGGCATATCATCATTTCTACTTCTTGCTACCGCATATTACTATACAACCCTTGATATTAAATGGTCTATTTTTGAATCAAGTCTTTTAAATGGTGTAATAATTTTTGGAGCATTAATGCTATCAAGTTATGCAATAGATACCATTACGAGGGAACTTACAATCGAAAGGTCAAATCGAAATGGATATCACTTATTATTATACCCCTTGGTTGTTTTATCTTATCCAATTGAGTCAGTTGATTTAAGATTTATATTATCCTCTGCCTTATTGTGGGCTGCTTGGAGAAACATGAGAATATTTTTAGAACTCACAAATAACAGAAAAAAAATCAAAAGGTTATTTGATGCATCTTTGCTTCTTAGTTTTTCATCATTAATAATTTTTGAGAATATTTTTATTTTTTTAGTACCCATTATAGTTATACTTATAGCAAATATGAGAAGAGACTTAAAATATTTTATAGTTCTAATTTTAGTACCAATTATGATATTGCCTGCAGCATACGTAATCATTTCTTTTTTATCACTTGAAAACTATATTTTTAGTTCATATATAATAGGAAATCATTTTGCAATGCTAAAAGAATACAAATTTAATTTACCGATATCTTATGCTCCAATTTCTATTGTCTTTCTTCTATATCTATTATCTGTTTTAATAAAGCTATATAGGACAACAGGACTACAAAGGAGAGTTCTTGATATAGTGGGGATCATTTTTATCATATTAATCTCATTCTTTTTTTCAATTAATCAGGAGTTAACTGGTTCGGAGTTTCATTATTTATCTCTTCCACTTGTTTACTTTATTTCTCAAATTTTTGTAAAAAAAATCAAGAGTTTATATGTAAACTTTATCTTTATAATCTTAATTGTATCGATATTAACATTTAATTTTTTAATATGACAAAAACCGCAATAAGCTCTTTGGCAATTAAAGTATTTGAAAAAGCTGTAGATGACTATCATGTTTACGATGATATTAATCGTTCAGCTACCAATCCATATGACAAAAAAGATTTTGAACATTTACTTTATGAGAAGAATTGGATTGACACTGTTCAGTGGCATTATGAAGATATTATAAGAGACCCAGATATAGAATCCAATGAAGGGATGAAATTAAAAAGGTTAATTGATAGTTCAAATCAGAATAGAACAGAAATGGTTGAATATATAGATTCATATTTTTTAAATCTATATAAACAAACTACTCCAAAAAAAGATGCTAAAGTAAATACAGAAAGCCCTGCTTGGGCTCTTGATAGACTTTCGATCTTAATATTAAAAATATATCATATGAGAGAGGAGTCTCTAAGAACTGATGTAAGTGATCAACACAAAGACTCATGTAGTGAAAAATTAAAAATTCTTCTTGAACAAAGAAAAGATTTGTCTGACTCTATAGATCAATTATTAGAAGATTTAGCAAAAGGTGAAAAGAAAATGAGGGTATACAAACAAATGAAGATGTATAATGATGAAACTTTGAACCCAGTTCTCTATAAAAAAGATGATTAAAAAAAACAATAGGCCTATTCTGGTTTATAGATTTTCTTCACTAGGTGACATTGCCATGACTGTACCTGTTCTTAGGTCATTTTTTCAAACTTACCCCAATCAAAAAATAGTTTTTGCATCTAGACCTTATGCTGCGCCGCTTTTTAAAGAATTTCAAAATCTTGAGTTTGTACCCATAGACTTAAATAACAATTATAAAGGGCTTTATGGTTTGCTAAATCTTTTTAGAAAATTAAAAAAAAACAAAGTAAAATCAGTAGTTGATCTACACGGTGTTCTAAGAACAAAAATTCTAAATCTACTATTTAAATTAACCTTTACACGAGTTAAGTCAATAAATAAAGGCAGATCAGAAAGAAAAAAATTAATTAGGAAAAAGAATAAAATTTTTAAGCCATTGACTCAGGTTCATTATAGATATTCTGATGTTTTTAGAGGTGTAGGATTTCCTATTGACTTGAGTAATCACGAATATCCTATTAAACCTTTTTTAAGCCAAGAAAGCAAAGAGCACAAAATGTTATCTAATATTTCTAATAAAAAAATGATTGGGATTGCACCTTTTGCTGCTCATGTTGGAAAAAGCTATCCATTAGATTTAATGCAAAAAGTTATTGCATATCTTCAAAAGGACCATATAATATACTTGTTTGGAGGAGGAAATGATAATTTAAAACAACTCAATATATGGGAAAATGTATATGATAATGTAATTGATCTGTCTAACAAACTTAACTTGCAAGAACAAATCAATATTATTAGTTATTTAGACATTATGATTTCCATGGACTCTGCAAATGGACATCTTGCAGCAAACTATGATATACCTGTTCTAACTTTATGGGGTATGACTCATCCATTTTGTGGGTTTACTCCATTTAATCAACCTCAAGAAAATTCAATTACATTAGACAGGAATAATTATCCTTATGTTCCAACGTCTATTTTTGGTGATAAAATTCCAAAAGGATATGAAAATGCATTTAGATCAGTTGATCCTAAAATAGTTATAGAAAAAGTTTTGGAAATTTTATATCAAACTACACCTCATCATAATTAATCTCTACTTCATCTGAGGATGGACGAGCTTGACACGAAAGGATATATCCATCTTGAATTTCATCATCAGTTAAAATTTGATTATTATCCATATTTACAGACCCTAAAGTTAGCTTAGCCAAACAAGTGCTGCATATGCCACCCTGACATGAGTATGGTGCATCAATATCATTTTCGAGAGCAAGCTCTAATATAGTTTTATCATCTTGCATTTCAAGATTATATTCAATATCATCACAGATAATTTTAATTTTCTTTGACATAAAACCTTTATTTGTAGGGCAATAATAATAATAAATTAGCTATTTATTTAAAATAAATATTGTAATTTACCATCCCAATTTTAAAAAATGAAAAATTATAACAATTCAGCAAGCTGTTGTATACTAGAAAAAAACAGTTCGATTAAGGGAGAGTTTAAATCCGAATGTGATTTTAGAGTTGACGGAAACTTTGAAGGAACAATTGAGACAAATGGTAAGGTAGTCGTTGGAAAAAGCGGACGTATTGAAGGTAGTATTGTTTGTAAATCTGCTGACATTGAAGGTTACATTAATGGTAATGTTCAAGCTGATGATTTGTTGTCTATTAGGTCAACTGGTGAGGTCAAAGGAGATGTGATTATGTCTAAGCTAGTTGTAGAGTCTGGTGCTGTTTTTAATGCTAAATCCATAATGAAAGGAGAGAACTCTGAGGATGCCTCGTTGAAAAAGATAACAAACTTCGGCGAAGCCCGTGAAAAGACAGCCTAAACCCTGGATAATTCTTTCCGGATTAGTTTTTCAAATTGCAGCTGTTATGTATCTACTTATTAAACTTGGTGCATGGGCAGATTCTTATTTTAAAACACAATCAAATTATTTTACTTTAGGGCTTTCAATTACAGGTATAATCATCATAATTTTTTTAATTGTATCTCAGACAAAAAATTTAAAATAACTTTTTAAATTTTGATCTCAAATGATTTTATAAATATCTATTTATATCTTACATTTGTCGCGCAAAACTTAATCTACTTAGTTTAAGCATGATATACAAAATAAGCAGATCTTTATTTCTACCAATAATGCTAGTTTTTGCGTCTTTTACTTACGCTTTAGAAGAAGAAAAAGAACAAACACTCCAAGAAGAAATCACAGAGTATATCTACCATCATGTTCAAGACTCACATGACTTTTCTCTTTTTTCCACAAAAGATAAAAAAACTGGAGAAAAGAAGTATTATGGATTTCCTCTGCCAGTTATACTCGTAGATGATGGTGTTAAATTTTTTATGTCATCCAAACTTGATCATGGTAAAAAAGTTGTTGAGTCTTCAGGAAAATATTATAAACTTTATCATGGAAAGATATATGAAACTAATTCAGAGGGGTATATTTCTTACGATGAAAAAGGCAAGGTAACAAATGCAAGACCTCTAGACCTTTCAATTACTAAAAGTGTTTTTTCAATACTATTAGTATCTATACTCATGTTCTATCTATTTAGATCACTTGCAAGGTCATATAATGATAACAATCAAATTGCTAAAGGTGTTGGAAGATTTTTTGAGCCAATTGTTATATATATTAGAGATGAAATTGCAATACCTAGTATAGGAGAAGAGAAGCATAAAAAGTATATGTCTTTTTTACTAACCCTATTCTTTTTTATCTGGTTCTTAAATCTCTTAGGATTAAGTCCTCTTGGAGTTAATGCAACTGGAAATATAGCAGTAACATTTGGATTGGCTCTTGTTACATTTCTAATTACAAATCTTACTGCAAATAAAACTTATTGGAAACATATTTTTTGGATGCCAGGTGTTCCAGTATGGTTAAAACCCCTTTTGGCTCCTATCGAACTTTTAGGTGTATTCATAAAACCTTTTTCTTTAATGATAAGGTTATATGCAAATATACTTGCAGGTCATATTGTATTATATAGCTTAATCGGACTAATATTTATCTTTAAAAATCTAGTTGGATCAAGCCTATCACTTGTCCTTGTGTTCTTCATTTCAATTATCGAAGTACTTGTTGCATTATTGCAGGCGTATATATTTACTCTTCTATCTGCCTTGTATTTTGGTTTTGCAGTACAAGAGGACGATCATTAATTAAACTAAATGTATAACTTAAATTTATAAAAATGGAAATACCAAAAATAGTCGGAGCAGGACTAGTAATTATCGGAACAGGAATCGGGATCGGTCTTATTGGTCGTGGAGCAATGGATGCAATAGGTAGACAGCCTGATGCATCAAACAAAATTCTTGTAGCTGCTATTGTTATTGCAGCTCTTGTTGAGGGAATTGCTTTTGCTGCATTGTTTGCTGTTAATTAATAAAACCAACTTATGGAAAAGTTAATAAGCGAATTTTCTTCTGGTCTTTTTTTCTGGCAGACTATAATATTTGTAACACTAATTTTCTTACTAAGAAAATATGCGTGGAAGCCTATATTGGATACTGTTAATGAAAGAGAGAAATCTATAAGAGACTCTTTAAACTCTGCTAAAGAGGCAAAAAAAGAAATGGAGAATATGCAAGCAGAGAATAAAAAAATTCTGCAAGAAGCAAGAGCTGAAAGTGATGCTATGGTGAATCAGGCAAAACAGTCAGGTAAAGAACTTATTGAAAAAGCAAAATCTGAAGCTAGGTCTGAGGCGGAAAAAATTTTAACACAGGCAAGATCTTCGATCGAAAATGAGAAAAGAGCAGCGATGAATGAAATTAAAAATCAAGTTGCTGACCTTTCAATTGAAATCGCTTCTAAAGTACTTGAGCAAGAGCTTGACAAGGATAAGAATCATCAAGATTATATAGATAAGCTCTTGAATGAAAAAAAGTTTAATTAAATAATATGGCTATCGGAATAACATCTAAAAGATATGCTAAAGCTTTGATCCTTTACTCAATTGATCAAGGCAATCTTGACATGTTGTTTGAAGAAATATTATCCCTGTCTAATACTTTAAAAGAGTCAGAGGAGTTAAAAGATTTTATATCAAATCCTACGATTCCAAAAGACCTTAAAAAATCTTTACTAAACGATATCACTGGTAATTCGTTACCCAATATTTCTATTTTGTTTAATATACTGTCATCAAATAATAGGATAGATTTAATTCTTAGTGTTTGTTCTGCCTTTGTAAAGCTTTATTATGATTATAAAAATATTGTTGAGGTTACAGTAACAACTCCAATCGAAATTTCTGAAGAAGTTGAATCAACAATAAAGAAATATATTTCATCAATCAAAACCGGTGAAATTAAATTGACAAAAAAGAAAGATGAAAGCTTGATCGCAGGTTTTACTCTTGATATAGATAATACTAGATTAGATGCAAGTATTAAAAAGAGATTAAATATGATGAAAAAGCAACTTAAAACAAATTAAATAATAAAAAATGCAAAAAATTAAACCAGCTGAGGTATCAGCATTATTAAAAAAACAATTGGAGTCAGC
>Ga0208390_1000745_pt1 | contig 11786 bp, 13 predicted proteins | sample Knorr_S7_td_Surf_FD_185594 | JGI IMG/M metagenome (GOLD analysis project Ga0208390, IMG submission 185594) | Marine microbial communities from Southern Atlantic Ocean transect - Knorr_S7_td_SurfaceA_ad_6m_LV_A (SPAdes) (version 2) | ecosystem: Environmental > Aquatic > Marine > Oceanic | place...
AATGTTCTAAGATCTCTCTTGAACCAAACAATGTCTAGATTAAGCATTTTTTTATTTGAGGACATAATATTTTGTACTTCGGGTGGGAATCGAACCCACACTCCAAGAGGAACTGGATTTTGAATCCAGCGCGTCTACCAGTTTCGCCACCGAAGCTAAGGGCCTCAAAATTAATAAATTCCAGCATATTAAATAATTTATGATAAAGTTATACTGAACAATAATTATTTATAAATTTGCACTCCAATTAAACAATAGTGGAAACACCTGTAATTATCTTTTCTTGTACTCAGAGTATGACTCTTGCAAAACAAATTGCTAAAGAGTTTGGCCAAGAACTGGGTATTGTAAGTTTTCAAAGATATAGTGATGGAGAGTTTCAGCCTTCATTCGAAGAGTCAGTTAGAGGCTCGAGAGTCTTCATAATTGGATCTACAAATCCTCCCACAGATAATTTAATGGAAATGCTTCTTATGCTAGATGCTGCAAAAAGAGCGTCAGCAAGACATATTACAGCGGTAATTCCATATTTTGGATGGGCAAGACAGGATAGGAAAGATAAGCCAAGAGTACCCATTGGCGCAAAATTAGTTGCTAAATTATTGGAATCAGCTGGAGCTACAAGAATAATTACAATGGATCTCCACGCTGATCAAATTCAGGGATTCTTTGAAAAGCCTGTTGATCACTTATATGCTTCATCTATTTTTGTTCCATTTTTAAAATCCTTAAATATCAAAAACTTAACTATTGCATCACCAGATATGGGTGGTTCTAAGAGAGCTTATGCATACTCAAAATTTCTAGACTCTGACGTTGTTATATGTTATAAACAAAGATCAAAAGGTAACACTATTACACACATGGAATTAATCGGAGATGTCACTGGGAAAAATGTTGTTTTGATAGACGATATGGTTGATACTGCCGGAACATTAACAAAGGCTGCAGATTTAATGATTGAAAAAGGGGCAGAATCAGTAATAGCTATTTGTACACATGCATTACTCTCAGGTGATGCCTATGAAAAAATTGAGAAATCTAAACTAAACAAATTAATAACAAGCGATTCAATTGAAATTAAGAATAAATCTAATAAAGTTGAACACTTATCTTGCTCAAAAATGTTTGCTGGGGCAATGTATAATATTCATAATAATAAATCAATCGATAAGCTATTTATAAATAAATAAAAATGAAATCAATAGAAATCAAAAGTAAAAACAGAGAAAATACTGGTAAATCAAATACAAATTTATTGAGAAGAGAAGGTAATGTCCCATGTGTTTTGTATGGAGGTAATGAAGTAGTACATTTTTCTGCGACACAGATAGGATTTAAAGACCTGGTTTATACAGCTGCTGCCCACACTGTTGTATTAAATTTTGGTGATAAAAAAGTGAATGCTATTCTTCAGGATATACAATTTCACCCGGTTACTGATAAAATATTACATGCTGATTTTTATGAATTATTTGATGATAAACCAGTAACAATGGAAATACCCGTAATTCTTAGTGGATCAGCCCCTGGAGTTATGAATAGTGGTGGTGTTTTAAGTAGAAATAAAAGAAAGATAAAAGTAAAAGCACTTCCGGGTAATCTTCCTGATTCTATTGATGTAGATATTTCTTCACTTGAATTAGGAGATAAATATTACACATCTCAAGTGGATGACGAGGACTTTGAAATACTTCACCCAGATAATACTGTAATCTGTCAAGTTAGAACATCTAGAGCATCAATGGCATTACCAGAGGATGAGGAGGGTATTGAAGGAGAAGAAGGAGTTGAAGGAGAAGAAGGTACAGAAGTTGCTGAAGGAGCAGAATCAAAAGGTTCTGATGCTGAGGCTTCTAAAGGTTCTGATGCTGAGGCTTCTAAAGATGAGTCTAAAGAATCTTAATATTTGTTGTTATCTAATTAATCTTAACTTTATTAAGGTTATATATAATGATGAATTTTCTTAAGAAGATCTTCTCAAGTTTAAATAATAATTCTGATATGAATAAATATCTTATTCTAGGTATTGGAAATATTGGTAGTGATTATGATGATACTAGACATAACATTGGCTTTCAAATTGTTGATGAGCTTGCAAAATGTCTTGAAACCAAATTTGATTCAGTAAAACTAGCTCAAAGGGCAGAGGGTAGTTTCAAAGGAAAGAAGATAGTTATCATAAAACCAAATAATTATGTAAACAACTCAGGAAGATCATTATTGTATTGGCAAAAAAAAGAAAAAGTTTCGCTTGAAAAAATTCTGGTTGTTTGTGATGATTTAAATTTATTTTTTGGAAATATTAAAATAAAACCAAATGGTACATCTGGTGGTCATAATGGTTTAAAAGATATTGAAGCTAAGCTTGGAACCTCAATATATCCTCGTTTGAGAATTGGAATATCAAATAACAATAAAATTTCTAAATCAGATTATGTTTTAGGAAAGTGGAGCAGCTATGAAATGTCCAATATAAATAATCTTACAATTAGCTCAATTGAGGTTATTTTCTCATTTATTCAAACTGGTATTGAAGAGACAATGAATCTCTACAACAAGAAAAATTTTATTAAATGAAAATTTTCAGGAGCATCGAAGATTATAATTTAAATCAAAGAACCATTCTAACAATTGGAACATTTGATGGAGTTCACGAAGGTCATAAGAAAATCTTGAATAAATTAATGTCCACATCAAAAAAAAAGAGCTTATCATCTGTTGTCCTTACATTTTTTCCTCACCCTAGGATTATATTGAATAAGTATAATGAGGTGAAAATGATAGATACATTAGATGAAAAAATTAAAGCTTTTGAAAAGTTAGGAATTGAAAATCTTATAATACATCCATTTGATAAAAATTTCTCATTATTATCTGCTGATCAATTTATCAAAGATTATTTAATAGAAAAATTAAAAATTAATCATATAATTATTGGGTATGATCATAGATTTGGTAAGGGCAGAGAGGCATCAGTAGATGATTTAAAAAAATATGGAGAAAGTTTTGATTTTATAGTTGAAGAAATTAAAGCACATGAGGTTGAGTCTATAGCTGTAAGCTCTACTAAAATTAGAGATTCAATTAATAGTGGTAATCTTGACAAATCGGCAAAATTTTTAGGTAGATTTTTCAAAATAACTGGAAAGGTTATCAAAGGTGATGGATTGGGAAAACAGATTAATTATCCAACTGCAAATTTATATGTTGAAGAGAATTATAAGATTATTCCAAAAGATGGGGTCTATTTTATAAAAACATTAATTGATAATAAAGAATTCCATGGAATGATGAATATTGGCCATAGACCTACTATAGGTGAAAATAAAAAATCAATAGAAGTTCATTTATTTGATTTTAATAAGGACATCTATGATAAAACTATCTCTGTTGATGTAGTGTTAAAAATAAGAGATGAGATTAAGTTCTCATCAATTGAGGCCTTAAAAGAACAATTAAAAAAAGATGAAACTTATTGTAATCAGTTAATCAACAAATAAATTTTATCTTTGATTTAAAATAATTATGCTTTCAATTGATTACATCACAAACTCAAAAGATGACGCAATTATAGGCCTTAAAAAAAGAGGTTTTAAAAATCTAGATGTATTAGACAGCATAATAGAGCTCAATAATAACCGAAAAAAAATACAACAAGATCTTGATAATATCCTGTTTAAGTCTAATACAATTTCTAAAGACATAGCAGAGGCATTTAAATCAGGCAACAATGATATTGACGTTGATAGTCTTAAATCTGAGTCGTCAAATTTGAAATTAAAGTCAAAGGGTTTGGCAGAGGAATTAGATACAGTTAAAAATAAAATATCAGATTTAATAACTACAGTACCAAATATTCCTGATTCAAAAGTTCCTGACGGACTATCTGAGGAAAATAATATTGAGATATTTAGAAGCTCCAATTTTAAAGAGTCTGGATACAACCTAAAAAATCACTGGAATCTATCAAAAGAATATGACATTATTGATTTTGAATTAGGAAGTAAGATAACAGGATCAGGATTTCCAGTATATAAAGATAAAGGTGCCAAACTTCAAAGAGCATTAATAAATTTCTTTTTAGATAGAAATAGCTCCGCAGGATACAATGAGTTTCAAGTTCCTCACTTGGTAAACTCAGATTCTGCTTATGCAACGGGCCAGTTACCTGATAAAGATGGTCAAATGTATCATGTTACAAATGATGACTTTTATTTAATTCCTACTGCAGAGGTTCCTTTAACAAATATTTATAGAGATAAAATCCTAGCAGTTGACCAAGTTCCAATTATGATGACTGGTTATACCCCATGTTTTAGAAGAGAAGCTGGAAGTTATGGATCTGATGTGAGAGGACTAAATAGATTACATCAATTTGATAAAGTTGAGATAGTAAGGATTGAACATCCTGATAAGTCTGATGATGCATTAATTAAAATGAAAGAGCATATAAAAGGAATTCTAATCGATCTTAAACTTGATTTTAGAATTTTAAATTTATGTGCGGGTGACCTAGGTTTTACATCTTCGATTACATATGATTTTGAAGTTTTTTCAAAGGGTCAAGAAAAATGGCTTGAGATAAGCTCAGTTTCAAACTTTAAAACATATCAATCAAATCGTCTAAATTTAAAATTTAAAGATAAAGATGGTAAAAACTACACATTACATACCCTAAATGGTAGTTCGCTAGCTCTACCAAGAGTAATGGCTGGGTTAATTGAGAATAATCAATCTGAAAATGGAATTATAATTCCTGATGTTTTGCTACCATACACTGGATTTAATAAAATAAACTAATCCTATGATTGAAAATGTTAGTCCAAAAAAATTCCTGGGTCAACATTTTCTTATTGATGAAAATATTTCAAAGAAGATTGTTGAAGCTGTTAATTTAAAAGAATTTGATAAAATAGTTGAAATTGGACCAGGAAAAGGTGCTTTATCAAAATATCTATTTGATTTTAGTGATAAATTAATTCTTATTGAATATGATACTGAGTCTGTAGAATTTATAAAAAGTTCATTTAAAAAACATAACCCAAATATTGTTAAAAAAGATTTTTTAAAATATAATTTGAAGGATGTGTTGACTCAGACTAGTAAGAACTTAATCATAGGTAACTTTCCATATAATATTTCATCACAGATTATCTTTAAAATATTGGAAAACTATTTGTTAGTAGGTAATCTAATAGGAATGTTTCAGAAAGAAGTTGCAGAGAGGATTATTAGTAAACCTAACTCCAAGGAATATGGAATAATCTCTGTAAAAACTCAGTTATTATATGATGTTAAAATTTTGTTTGATGTTTCACCTAATGTATTCTTTCCAAAACCAAGAGTTAATTCATCAGTAATTTCATTGACCAGAAAGGAGAATATTAATATTAATTTTGATCTAAAGCTATTTGATAAATTGGTAAAACTTAGTTTTCAGCAAAGAAGAAAGAAAATAAAAAACTCTTTAAAAAAACTTGATTTAAAGGAAAATATTCTAGAAGATAGTATCTTTGGATTGAGGCCTGAGCAACTTTCTATAAATGACTTTATTAAATTAACACAAAAAATCAGTAATGAAACAATTTAAAATTAATGATGAGTTAATTAGTAATATCAAAAAGCTTATTGAAGATAACAGCACAGATAAACTTTTATCTAGTATTGCGGATATTCATTACGCAGATTTAGCAGAAATTTTTGAATTATTAGAAATAACTGAAGTAATTTTTTTAGTTAAAATTTTTGATAAACAAAAAATTGCAGATGCTTTAGCAGAGATTGATGAAGACTTAAGAGAAATAATTTTAGAGAAATTATCTGCTAAAGAAATTGCCGAAAAAATTGTTGAGCTTGATACAGATGACGCAACAGATGTTATTTCTGAATTAACCGAGGAGAGACAAAAAAGAGTATTCTCTCAAATAAAAGATGCCGAGTTAACAGATGATATTAAAGAGTTACTTAAATATGATGAGGATACAGCAGGTGGTTTGATGGCTAAAGAGTTAGTAAGTGTTAATGAGAATCTAAGTATCTCCAAATGTCTTGATGAGATAAGAAAACAAGCAAAGAATGTAACTCGAGTTCATTCCATTTATGTTGTTGACTCAAAAAACAGATTAAAAGGAAGACTTTCACTTAAAGATGTTGTTACTGCTAAGTCTAGATCAAAAGTCAGGGATATATATATTCCAAATGTTGATTATGTTACTGTTGATCAAGAGGGAGAGGATGTTGCAAAGATCATGTCTAAATATGATTTGGAAGCCATTCCTGTTACAAATAAAAGTAAAACATTACTTGGTAGAATTACAATTGATGATATTGTCGACTTGATTAAAGATGAAGCTGAAAAAGACTACCAGTTAGCTGCTGGTATATACTCTGAAGTTGAAGTGAATGATTCAATTTTTCAATTAACTAAAGCAAGATTACCATGGCTATTCTTAGGGCTACTAGGTGGACTTGGGAGTGTTTTTATTTTAAAAGATTTTGAACAAATAATGAATCAGCCTGACCTTAGAAATTTATTTTTCTATACTCCTTTAATTGCAGCTATGGCTGGTAATGTAGGTGTACAATCTTCTGCAATTATAGTTCAAGGTTTAGCAAATGATTTGGTAAAAGGATCATTACTAAATAGACTTTTTAAGGAAGTTGGACTTAGTTTAATTAATGGTTTTGCTCTTTCAGTTATTTTAATAATTTTTGGTCAAATAGTCAATCAAGATTTATCTATGAGTCTTACTATAGCTGGGTCAATGATGGGAGTTATAATAATTGCAGCACTAGTTGGAACTTTTGTTCCTATAATTCTTGATAAGCAAGGAATTGATCCAGCTATTGCTACAGGGCCTTTTATTACTACTGCTAACGATATTTTTGGAATCTTTTTATTCTTCTACATAGCAAAAATTTCTTTAGGATTTTAATGAAAAAAATTCTTATACTTTGTACTGGTAACTCATGTAGAAGTCAAATAGCCCATGGGTATTTAAATCACTTAACAAATAATTCTTTATCTGTATTCAGTGCAGGGATTGAAAAACATGGATTAAATTTAAATGCAGTTCGCTGTATGCTTGAGGATAAAATTGATATATCTAATTATACTTCAAATTTAGTAGATGATTACCTAAAAATTAAATTTGATTTTATTATAACTGTATGTGATAACGCTTATGAGACATGTCCGGTTTTTTCAGGTGAATCTTTAATTAAAATACATAAAAACTTCTCAGACCCTACAAAAATTGAAAACGGTGAATATGGGAACCATTTTATAAAAACAAGAAATGAAATAAAGAAATTTATTCAGAACTTCATAGAGAATTATCTAGATAAATAATCATCAATTATATGTTTATTCATTCTAACAATTTTCCATTGATTAAGACCATCAATTATTGCACCAGTTTTTTTATAAAAGTCAATAGCAGGTTTATTCCAATCAAGAACAGACCACTCTACTCTATTTACATCTCTTCTTCTTGCTTCCTCTAGAAATGATTTATATAAAATTGTACCTATTCCTTTACCTCTCATTTTTTCTGTAACAATTAAATCCTCAAGATGAAGAGTATCTCCTACCCATGTAGAATATCTTGGAGTATAAAATGCTAGTCCTACAATGGTATTATCAGTTTCAGCCAGAATACATTGATATTTTGGATTCTCCCCAAATCCATCTTCTATTAACTCCTTTTCAGTTACTTTTACAGCATCTGGTTCTTTTTCATATACTGCAAGTTCAATTAATAATCTCAGTATATCTTTCACATCTTCTGAATTAGCCTTTCTAATTGTAGTATTAATCATAATTCAATTTAAAAAATTAATAGTTTTTTCAAGAAAAAATTTAGGATTATCTGCATGAACCCAATGAGCTGCAGATGGAACCTTTATTATTTCAAGATTCTTAAAAAAAGAATTCATTAACTCATAATCAGACTCATTTACATAATCAGAATTTTCACCATGAATAAGTAATGTTGGATTATTACAAGAAAAATCTTCTTTTAAAATTAATGAAAGCTTATTCTTAAAATCATATAATATATCAAGATTAATTTTTAGACCTAATGTATCTTGGTCTTTCCAATAAAGATTTTTTAACAAGAATTGTCTAACTCTTTCATCAGAAATTAATTTTGAAAGTTGAAAATCTGCATCACTTCTTGATTTTATTATTTTAAAGTCAAGAGATTTTAAGCTTTCAAGAATATAATTATGTTGAGGTTTGTACTCTTTAGGAACTATATCTACAATTATAATTTTTTTAAGTAACTCTGGATAATTATTAGCAAAAAGCATTGTAATATTCCCCCCCATTGAATGTCCTATCATGTGAAAATTTGAGATTTTATGATGAGAGATATATTCGTATATATCTTCCACCATTAAATCAAAGCTGAATTCATTACTCCAAAAACTTTTACCATGATTTCTTAAATCAATAAGATGAACTTTAAATCCACTTTCAGCAATTTTATTTGCATGCGATTTCCAATTATCTCCCATACCAAGAAAACCATGAACAATAATGATATTCTTATCAGAATCACCAACAATTATGGAGTGAAGCAGATTCAATTTAAAATTTTTAAATAGGATTTAATTGTAGACTGAAGGCCATAATAAATTGACTCTGAGATTAGTGCATGCCCTATGGATACTTCTTTAAGATTTACAATATTGTTTTTAAAAAATTCAAGATTTTCTTGATTTAGATCGTGCCCTGCATTAAGTCCAATTCCAATTTTATTAGCAGCCTCAGCACATTTTATATATTTATTTATTGCATTATTTTTATCATTTAAATATTGTTTTGCATATGGTCCAGTAAATAATTCAACTCGATCAGCATTAATTTTTTTTGCACCTTCAACCATTTTGTAATCTGGATCAATAAATATAGATACTCTTATAGAGTTTAATCGAAATTCATTTACTACATCATTTAAAAAACCGAAGTTATTTATTGTATCCCAACCTGAGTTAGATGTAATTGCATCATCTTTATCTGGGACTAATGTTACTTGATCAGGTTTTACTTTACAAACCATATTTATAAATTTTTTAGATGGATTTCCTTCAATATTTAATTCAGTAGTAATATTTTCTTTTAGATCATATGCGTCAGAGTATTTTATATGCCTTTCATCGGGTCTTGGATGAATTGTAATACCTTCAGCTCCATATTTAATTATATCTTTGGCGGTTTTCACCAAATTAGGATAATCTTCTCCCCTAGCATTTCTAAGGGTTGCAATTTTATTAATGTTTACACTTAATTTAGTCATCTGATTTCATTAAACTTAAATGCAAATATAGTACTTAATAAAGTTTTAAAGTTTGTATTTTAGCTATATGAAAATTGCTCTTTACATAGCATTTAATAATAGTTCTTCAGTGAATTGCTGCAAGGAAGTGATAGATATTGTATCAGAAGAAAATGATATAATTATTGATTCAAAAATTAAAAGTGAGCTTAGTAAGGAATTCCAGAGTAAATTTTCATTTTTCGATTCATCAGACCCTATTGATATAGATATTGACTATGTTTTTGCAGTTGGTGGAGATGGAACAATATTGAGATCGATTACATACGTTAAAGATTCAGGTGTACCAGTATTAGGAATAAATGCAGGAAGGCTTGGCTTTTTAACTAGCGTACAAAAAGAGAATATAGGTGAAGCTGTAAAAAAAATAAAAGATAACAAGTTTAGCATTATAGATAGAACGCTACTTGAGGTAAAGTCAAATTTAGCTAGTAAGTTTTTTTCATATGCACTAAATGAAGTTACAATTCAAAGGAAAGACACAACATCTCTTCTAAATATATCTTGTTCTATTAATGGTAATTATTTAACAAATTATTGGTCAGATGGATTAATTATATCAACTCCTACAGGTTCAACAGGTTATTCTCTTAGTAATGGAGGTTCTGTTGTTTCTCCTGAGTCCAAGATAATTATATTGAATCCAATTGCACCACATAACATAAATATGAGATCTCTAATTATACCTGACGATTCAGAAGTTAAAATTCAAGTTGAAGGAACTGATAATATTAATTTATCTTTGGACTCTAGGATGTACTCGTTTGATTCAAAAAATGAAATTCAGATATCAAAATCAAAATTCACAATAAAGACAATTAAACTTGATGACGATAACTTTTATAAAAGATTAAGGGAAAAACTCTTTTGGGGACAAGATATGAGAAATAATAAAATTGGCGACTGATGAATACACCTAATCATGTAGCAATAATAATGGATGGAAATGGAAGATGGGCTGAACAGAAAGGAATGCCAAGAGAGTTTGGTCATCAAAATGGAGTTAGATCTGTAAAAAAAATTGTTGAGGAAGCTAATAAGTATAAAGTGAAGTACTTAACACTATTTGCATTCTCTGTTGAGAACTGGGGAAGACCTAGTTATGAGGTAGAAACGTTAATGAGACTTTTAGTAGAAACTCTTAAAGATGAATTTGAGGATTTGATAAATAATAATATAAGATTAAATGCTATAGGTGATGTTAAATCACTTCCCAATGAGGTAAAATATGAATTAGGCAAAATTATCAATAATACTAAAGACAACACAGGGATGACATTAACTTTAGCTTTGAGTTATGGTGGAAAACAAGAGATTTTTAAGGCTGTAAAAGAGATTTCAGAAAAAGTCAAAAATGAGATAATTTGTCTTGATAATTTTGATGATTCCATCATTAATGACCATCTTTACACAAAAAATTTACCAGATGTAGATTTGCTAATTAGAACTAGTGGTGAACAACGAATTAGTAATTTCTTATTATGGCAAATAGCATATGCTGAATTATATTTCACTGAAACATATTGGCCTGACTTTTCCGAAGAAGATTTTACAGATGCAATTATCGAATATCAAAAAAGAGAGAGAAGATTTGGAAAAACTAGTAAACAACTTTAGATCAATAATCTATAAAACTATTATTGTCCTCCTTTTAGCATCGGGAATGATATATTCTCAAGATGTTTACAGGAAGGGGGGGACCTATGTGATAGATACAATAACCGTGGTTGGACTTGAAAATTTTAGTGATAGAACAGTAGTAACATATAGTGGTTTAAGAGAGGGGCAGTCTATACAGATGCCAGGGGAAGAGATTAGCGCAATTTTAAAGAAGCTATGGAATCTAGAGCTATTTAGCAATGTTGACCTATATATTACAGATATTAAAGATGGAGCTATCAAATTAGAGATTAGTGTGGAAGAATTACCAACACTATTAAATTTTAAAGTTAATGGTGTTAAGAATAGCAAAGCTGAAACTTACATTGAAGAGACTGAATTGTCTGAAGGTAAAAGGTTATCCGAAAGTTTTCTTACTAATACAAAAAATTATATCAGGGATGAGCTTAAAAAAGATGGATTTTTAAACTCAGAAGTTAAACTTATTACAGTCCCGGATTCAATCGGTTCTAATAAAGTTAATCTTAATATAAATATTGATAAAGGTGAGAGAATTAAAATAAGAAATATAAACTTTTCAGGTAATGAGATATATAGTGATGCTAAGTTAAGATCTAAGTTAAAGAAGACAAAGAGAAAATTTCCACTTCGATTTTGGAAAAAATCCAAACTTATTGATACAGACTACAGTGAAGACAAGGAGAATATAGTAGCATTTTATAAGGAGAAAGGATACAGAGATGCTCTGATTCGTTTTGATACAGTTATCTCAAATGACGAGAAAACAGTAGATATTAATTTGAATATAGAAGAAGGTAA
>Ga0208390_1000746_pt1 | contig 11779 bp, 10 predicted proteins | sample Knorr_S7_td_Surf_FD_185594 | JGI IMG/M metagenome (GOLD analysis project Ga0208390, IMG submission 185594) | Marine microbial communities from Southern Atlantic Ocean transect - Knorr_S7_td_SurfaceA_ad_6m_LV_A (SPAdes) (version 2) | ecosystem: Environmental > Aquatic > Marine > Oceanic | place...
TTCAATTATTTTTTATATTTCAGGTTATTTTTTCTCTCATTTTGATTTTATCCAAACTAATAATTTGAAATTTAAATTGCAACGAAAATATTTTGCGCACTATCTTTTGAGACAATTTATCAACAAAAAAATTTCATCTAAAAAAGATGATTTGGTTATTCATATTCGTTCAGGGGATATCTTTGACTCGAAATTGATACATTCAAAATACGGGCAGCCCCCACTCTCTTTTTATCTTTTAGCTATCAATCATTTTCAACCTAAGTCAATAACTTTAATTTTTGAGGATTTTAAAAATCCAATTATTAATTTGCTCATAAGTCATATAAATGAGATTAATTGTAAATTAAAAGTTCAAAATAAGTCTTCTTTAAAAAATAGCGTTAGTTATCTATTGAATGCCAAAAACGTTGTTTGTGGTAATGGTACCTTTGTCCCTGGGATACTTTTAGGTTCAAAAAATATTAAAACTCTTTACATTTTTGAACCCCCTGATGATTTTAAAATTAGATGGTCATTGGAGAGGGTAAAAAACTTTTTTAAAATATCTGATAAAAATGGATTTTATAAAACTATTGAACAGTCCTTTGAGGAAAATTTAGATGCAGATATAATAACCTTCATGATGGTTGATAAAAATGGAAAACATTTTAAAAAATATCCAAATAATAACGTTTGGTTAAGTAAAAGATGGCATTTGTCTAATCTTGATAATATAAAAACTCATCTCAAAAAAGTAAATTTAATAGACTGTGACATCACCGACCCTATTTCAACAAGACAAATGATTTTAAAAATAAAACCAAGTCATATATTCCATTTTGCAGCTGAAAGTTTTGTTTCACCGTCATGGGAAAATCCAAACAGATACATGAGTGTGAACTACAATGGTACTTTAAATTTACTTGATGCCATAAAATTTTTTAAACTTAAAACAAAAATTTTAATACCAGGTTCTGGTGAGGAATATGGTGAAATTTATAAGAACGAGGTTCCTATTACTCCTGAGACAGTTCTGAGGCCAGTTAACCCTTATGCAGTAAGCAAAATTGCACAGGATTTAATAGGTTATGTTTATTACAAATCATATGGAGTAAATGTAATAAGAACCAGGTCATTTAATCATGAAGGTCCTCGAAGACAAAATGTATTCGGTATACCATGGTATGCATATCAAATCGCCAAAATTGAGAAAAATTTGCAAAAACCAATAATTGAAGTTGGTGGAATTGATGATGAGAGAAATTTTACTCATGTTAAAGATATTGTAAAAGGTTATTGGTTAGCAATGACAAAATGTAAACCTGGAGAACTATATTTGTTAGGATCTGAAGATAAAAAAAATATTTCAACATTCAGAAATATTATAAAGATGCTTTTAAAACTTTCTTATAAGAAAAATATAAAATTTAAAACTCCATCATTTGGCAAAAAAAGTTCTGGTTCATCAAGTTTCAAACCTAACACTGGAAATGTTAAAGAAAAATTTAATAATTTTATTAAGTCTAAACTTGGAAAACAAACAGTACAGGGAGAAGAAATTGTAGGGGTAGAAATTACTAATAAAGAAATTAGACTTTCTCAAATTTCATCTAATAAAGGAAACCAATGGGTTCTTGATAGATTTTATGTCCATCCAATTGAATTACCTGATGATGCAACAATTGTTGATCATGCAACAAAAGTAAGTGAAGAATTAAATACAGCTTTACAAAAATCAAAAATTACAACACCAAATGCAGCTATTGCTATTCCTGTAACAAATGCAATCATTCGGGTAGTAACAGCTCCTCTAATGAATGACGAGGAATTAAGAAAAGCAATTGATACAAGTTCTCTTTGGGAAAATCTTGTTCAACTTACAGATAATTTAGATGATTATTCTATATTCCATCAAGTTATAAATAGAAGTCCAAAAGAAAATACTATGGATATTTTATTTGTCGCTTCAAAGTTATCAGACATTAATAATTACACATCAATTATTAAAAATAGTGGATTAAATCCAGTTATCATTGATGTTAAATGTTTTGCTTTAAAATCTGCAGTAGACCAAATAAATCAAATATCAAATAAAACTGATGACGTTAACTTTACTGCTCTTTTAGAATTTGGTCTCGATGAGAATTATGTAATGATTTTATATAATAATAACCCAATAATTACTGACATTTTCTTAAGAGGACAAGATAGACAGATTTTAAAAGATTCTCAAAACCAAGAGGAAAAAGAAGCACTTGTAAGAAGGTTTATGACTCAAGTGAAGCAAGCGATACAAGATTTTGAAACAAAATACGAAAAAAGAGTGAGAAATATTAAAGTTGTATCGAATTTAGCAAATGTCGAAGAATATTTAGGAAACTTTAGAAAAAGTTTAGTAAACACCGGTTTTAACTTGTTCGATCCACTTGATGGCTTAAAAATTCCAAAACAGCTTGAGGATAAAGTGAATTATGAGAATAGATCATATTTTTCTGCTGTCGTTGGTCTTGCATTTAGAAAACTTGATGTTTTTGGTTATTATAAATTTGTAACCGCTGTTAAAAATATAAACTTACTTCCTAACAGGGAAGGAATGATTAAGCAAAAAAAAATGAAAGCATTTTCGAATTTTGCTTATAAAGGATTTGTTGGCGCTGTAGCTGGAATATACTTAATTTTATTTGGTTTAGCCTTTTGGAATATTTATAGTTATAATAATGAGTTAAAAAATTATAATAACGTTTTATCCCAACACCAAACTGCAGAAAAAAATTTTAAAACAACTGCTAAAGAGCTATCAAAAATTACTACCACGCTTAAGTTAAGTACCAGTTTAAAGTCTAATAAAGATTTAAGTTATAGAATTCTTGCACAAATTGCTTCAAGCGTGCCTAACAGAATTAAATTTAATCAAGTTGAATATGATGGAGTCAGACAAGTAATAATTACAGGAATAGCCGCAGGAGATAATGATATTTTACAACTAATTAGAAATTTACAAAAAAAAGATTTAATAAAACAAGCATCATTATCTAAAATGAATCTACCTGCAGCAAAAGCTGGAGGTCAAGCAATGAAAGGATTTAAAATTTTTGTTAAGATTAAGGGATAGTTATGGATTTAAATGAATTAAAAAATTTGAATATGGAAGATTTAAAAGCAAAAGTCCTAGCTTTTGCAGACAAGAAAACTCTTATTAAGATTGGTATAAGTCTTGGCTCAATAATTGTTTTTTTAATAATTTATTACGCAATATTAAATCCAATCGTAAAAGACAAAAAAACAAAGATTGATGACATGAAAACTAAACAAGCAGAAATTACTAAATTTAATAACGATATTGCTAATATTAAAAAGAAAATTAAAAAATTAAAACCTCAATATGACAATTACTCGACATTATTTCATTCTAGAGCTGAAGTAGAGGGCTTATATCAAAATCTTAGTGAATTTGCTGCAATAAATGGTCTTGTAATTTCAAAAATTGAAAAAGGTAAACCTAAAGTAGTAACAAAGTCAGAAGTATTAAATCCGAAGAAAAAGAAAAAGGCGAGCAAAAAGAAGAAGAAAGCCTCTAAAAAGGAAGAGATTAAAAAAATTGCTTATTATAAAATACCCGTAAGTTTTGAAATAAGAGGCAATTTTATTGGCTATATTAAGTTTAAACGAGCCCTCTCTTTATCTAATAAAATGTTAAATTTTGACAAAGAATCAGTAAAAGTGGTAAAAAGTACTGATTCAACTGGAGCGATAAATGTATCTGGGGTATTAACAATAGTGGGGTTGGCAGATGAGTTTTACTAAAAGTTTATTTAACTGCATAACATTTTTATTAGTTATGTTTTTATGCGTTGAATTAAAAGCAGATGAAAATAAAAGTAAAGAAGAACCTTTACCGTTAAATGATCCGTTTGTTGGAGACGCCTCTTTAAGTGGTGGCGTCAAAGTATTGTCAGATGGAACAACATCCTCTGAACAAAAAAGATTAGATATATTCACTTATAAATTAACTGGACTAGTTCAATCCGATAGCAATAGTTTCATATCATTAATTAATCAAGATGGAGAAAATGTTACTGTTGAAATTAATGAAGAAGTAAACGAAGGGGTTAAACTTATAGATATGAACCAAAAAGAAGTTGTTTTTTTGGTAGAGGAAACAGACTCTTATTTAATAATGAATTTTAAGAATGAGATAAAGGAGACAAGTGAATACTAAATATTTTAGATTTCTTGCTTTATTATTTTTTTCGTTCGTTTTTTTAAACGGTTGTACCCAAGGTAAATTCTCTAAATCAAAAGATTTTAAACATCCTACCCCTCTAATTAAAGATGATATAAGAAAAAAAGGTAAGGAAGAACTAGACAGAACTGTTGAAATGGGCCCACAACCTGTTTTGGGTGATACTACTAAATTGAAGAAAAGAAAAAAAATTTCATCTCAAACAAAAAGAAACTATTTACTAATTCCTGAGGATTTCAAATCTTTGAAACAGTCGGTCAGTTTTAGATTTAAAAATCTCGATTACAAAGAAGCCATGATGTTGATGGGAAAGATTGGAGAAATAAATATATTAGTTGGTGATGAAGTTGCCGGATCAATAAGTGCAGAATTAGTTAATGTCCCATGGGATAAAGCATTTAATGCTTTATTGGATATGAAAAATTTTGCAGCTGATATTGATGTTGCAAGTAATTTAATAAGAGTTCACTCACCGTCAACATTAACTGCACAAGAAAATTATAAATCTTCAAGAGCAGCTGCTGTTAAGAAAAAAGTAGAATTAGAGGATTCAGTTGAACCAATCGTTTCAGAAATTTTTAGACTATATTATATTGCACCTGCTCAAGCAAAATCCACAATATTAGAATTGTTTGCTAATAAGGATGATAATTTTTCAACCATACAAATTACTGAGGAAATAACAACTAGATCAATTATAGTTAGAGGAAAAAGTGAAGATTTAGATGTTGTAGAAAACATAATTGCTGAAATTGATGTTAGAACTAAACAAGTTTTAATAGAAGCTTTCATCGTTGAAGCTGATTCAGAATTCGAAAAAGCGTTAGGAACAAGATTAGGTGCTGCATATCAAAGACAAGCAGAGTCCATAGGTGGAATAATTGGAGGAACAACAGCAAACAATGCAATAACATCCTCGAGCGCAGCTCTTGGAGGAGCATCAGACTCGGTTGCTGATTTCACAGCTTCAGCAGCAGGTGCAACAAGCGGGATAGGTATTTTAAAAAGAACAGGTTCAGGCGTATTAAAAGCTGAGATACAAGCTTTAGAGAAAAGAGGTTTGGGTAAAACTATTTCAAATCCAAAGGTATTTACTTTAGATAACCAAGTAGCAATTATTACTCAAGGTGAAGAAGTTCAATTCCAAGCTACTGGTTCTGAAGGAGCCAATACGTCTTTTAAACCTGCCGTATTAAAATTAGAGGTAACACCCAGTATTATTGGTGATGGCAATGTGCTGATGAACGTGAGCGTTAATAATGACTCTGTTAATAGAGCAGTTGCAGGAGAACCAGGGATAAATACAATGACAATCAAAACTAAGCTATTAATTGCAGACGGAGATATTGTTGTAATTGGTGGAATAAAGAAAAATAGAGTATTTAGTACAAAAGAAAACCTTCCAGGCATAGCAAACGTACCTGTGGTGGGAAATTTGTTTAAAGGTCAAACAAAAGGCGATAGTATGGATGAATTATTAATATTTATCGCTCCGAGAGTTTTGTAAAATGTTAAAAATAAGTAGAGAAAGCGAAATAAATTTAATCAACGTATTGATTGATAACGACATTATATCTGGAAAAGATCTTCCTAACATAAAAAAAGTAAGTACCGAAAAAAATAAATCACAGATCGATGCAGTCTTTGAATTAAAACTTACTGATGAAAACAAAATTTTAGATGTATTGGTTAAAGAGCAAAGTCTAGATACTATTGACCTATCAAAAGTTCAAATTACTGATGAGATCAAGTCAGTATTACCTTCAAATTATATAAATGTAAATTTTGTTGCACCTTTTAAGGTAGAAGGAAAAGTTTTACATATAGCAATTTCAGATAGCTCAAAATTAGGGCTAATGAGAAATTTGAAAGCTATTACAAAAAAAGATATTGAACTTCATGGTGCCAAAGTTTCTCAAATTTCAGAATTTATACAAAAATTACAAAATGAAAGTGGTGATGTAACTACTGAAACCATTAGAAAAGAAAAAAGAGAAAAAACTAAAACTTTTGACTCGGAATTAGGAGAAGCTGGAGAAGTTCTAGATAAAAAACCTGAGGAAGATGTTGAAGCAATAGAAAACGAGTCTGAGGTTATTAAATTCAGTACTGCGGTAGTAGCCGATGCTATTAAGTTGGGAGTAAGTGATATTCATATTGAGCCATACAGATTTTCTTCAAGAGTAAGGTATAGACTTGATGGAATGCTGCAGGAACAAGAGGAATACAAACAATTTCTTCATGACAATTACGGAGCAGTAGTAACTCGTTTTAAAATTATGGGAAAATTAGATATTGCCGAAAGAAGGTTACCACAAGATGGAGCTATCAATTTTAAAATTGACGGTAAAGTAGTCGATCTTCGATTATCGGTATTACCAACTGCAAATAATGAGAGAATTGTAATGCGTATCTTAAATAAAGATGCAGGAGATATTACTCTTGAGCAATTAAATTTTGAGGACGTTGATTTACAAAATTTAAGGAAAGCAATACATAGCACACAGGGTCTTATTTTAGTAACAGGACCAACTGGTTCGGGAAAATCAACTACTCTATATAGTATTTTAAAAGAGGTAAGCAAACCTCATTTAAATATTTTAACCGCTGAAGATCCAGTAGAATATGAACTTGATGGAGTTGGACAAGTTCAAATTAAAGACGATATTGGATTAAGTTTTGCATCTGCCTTAAGATCATTCCTACGTCAAGACCCAGAAATTATTTTAGTTGGAGAGATGAGGGATAAAGAAACAGTAGACATAGGTTTAAAAGCTGCTTTAACTGGTCACCTCGTATTTAGTACGCTACACACAAATGATGCTCCTAGTACGATTACTAGATTACAAAACATGGGAACGCCTGATTATTTAATCAGTGCTGCAACTCAAATGGTTTTAGCTCAAAGATTAGCAAGACGAAACTGTAAAGATTGCAGAGTTCCAGATGATGATGTGACGCCAAAAGTTTTAACTGATCTAGGATTTTCACCAGAGCAAGCCTCTCGTGTGAAAGCAATTAAAGGTAAAGGATGTCCTAAGTGTAAAGACACAGGTTACAAAGGCCGACAAGGGATTTACGAAATTATGGTTATTTCAAAACCAATCAAAGAAGCAATATTAAGACAAGCAACAACACCAGAACTAAGAGAGATCGCTGTAAAAGAGGGCTTTCAAACTATGCAAGATATGGGCAGAAGGATGATTGCTAACGGGGATCTTAATTTTAGAGAGTTTGAAAGAGTTTTATCAAGCTAAAACAAATAAATGGAAGCTTTTACTTACAAAGGAATTTCTGCAGGAAAATATGTTGAGGGAGAAATAGAAGCTCTAAATCAGGAAGAAGCGTCTTTTAAACTTAAAGAGCAAAAGGTCATAATCACTAATTTAATAAGATCCTCAAAGAAAAAAACGGCAGATAAAAAAAAATCAAAAGGCAAAGGACTTTCTCTCTTTGGTAAAAAGAAGGTTAAAGTAGAGGAAATTCTAATTTTTTCCAAACAATTTGCAACCATGGTTAAAGCAGGCCTTCCTATTTTAGAGGTGCTTGGCATGTTAAGAGATCAGCTTGAGGGTGAATCTATAAAAGAAATGATTGAAGATATAAGAAAAAGTCTTGAAGGAGGTGTTACTTTATCTAAGTGCTTTGAAAAATATCCGGAGTATTTTGACAATGTATACTGCAACTTAATTAAAGCAGGAGAAGCCAGTGGTAAGCTTGATGTATTTCTTCTTAAAATTGTAGACTCATTAGAAAAAAAAGAAAATATCAAGAAAAAAATTAAAAGTGCTTTAATGTACCCAAGTATAATGTTTACTGTTGCAATTACAGTCAGTGCATTCATGCTTATTAAGGTTGTACCGGTATTTGCGCAAATGTATGATGGAATGGGAATTGCATTACCAAAACCAACAGCAATTATAATGGGAATGAGTGATTTTTTAAGAGGGACTGGTGGTATGGTATTACTTCTTTCTTTAATCGGTGGCTTTGTTTTATTCAGATATTTAACGACAAAAAATGAAAAAATAAAATACATGTGGCATGGAAGAGTTTTAAAGTTGCCAGTTTTTGGGGAATTAATTTTAAAATCATTACTTGCTAGAATTTCTTTAATAATGGGTAATCTTAGTGCTGCAGGTGTAAACTTATTAGAAAGTTTAGAAATTGCAAAATCTGTTAGTAGCAATGTTGTAGTAACTGAAGCTTTAGAGAATGTGAAAAAAGGTGTTTTTTCAGGAGACACTCTTACAAAACTTTTTTTAAAAGAACCATTATTTCCTCCAACATTTAGTCAACTTATTTCAGTCGGTGAGCAAACTGGACAATTAGATGAAATGTTTAACTCAGTTGCAAGCTATTATGAGGCTGAGTTTGATACTGCTGTTGATAATATGTCTAGTTTAATAGAGCCGATAATGATTGTTTTTATGGGACTAATGATTGGTGGACTGATGATAGCGATGTACTCACCAATATTTAACGTTGGCGCTTTAATTGGCTAAATTTTTTTGGTAAGAACTAAGTGGTTAACCCATTTCTGTTGGTCCTTTTTAAAAACAGCATCATCCATAATCTGTTTAATAAAAAAAGTTCCAAGTCCACCAGGTTTTATATCGTCAAGTTTTCGGTGTTGAATATTTTCTGGTATAACTGGTTTACCTTTATCAAAAAAACCTATTTCAAGATCTCCATCCTTTAAAGAAATTTTAATTTCCATTCTATCATTAGTATTTTCAATATCTTTATAACCGTGTTTAACAATATTTTGTGCTGCTTCAGCAATAGCTAAAACTAATTCGTCTTTTAAATCTTGTTCCAGTTTCAATTTTTCAAATACTTCTCTAGAAAAGACTCTCACTTCTTTTAGACTTGCTGTGCTGACTAGAAAATCTTTAGACTCTTCTATATTCATTATTCAAGGTTAAGAATCTGCTCAAGTTTTGCCATCATAATTACTTTTAAAACAGATTTGCTTACTTCTTTAACTACAACTTTAGTATTATTCTCTAGAGCCTTTTGATGACTTTCGATTAAAACAGAAATACCTGAAGAGTCCATGTATGATACATCTTTTAAGTTTAGGTGAACTTCTTTCCCTGTCTCAACTATAGGCAATATAACTTCTTTTGCCTTTTCGGTAACATCCATATCTATTTCACCATTTAAATACACAGTTGAAATATTGCCGTCTTCAGTAACTTTGTAGCTCATAAGTGTTAATTGATAGCATTATTTATAAATTAGTAAAATCTTAATATTAACTTTTGTTGATTTTTCTCTATTTTTTGACCATAGTTCATACTTTAATAAACTAAAAATTTGTAATATGAATCTATTATAAATTTATTTGGAGGCTTATGAAAAAAAAAGAAAAAGGCTTTACGCTAATTGAATTATTAGTTGTGGTGGCAATTATTGGAGCACTAGCTGCAGTTGGTGTCGTTGCATATAATGGTTACACAGCTGCTGCAAAAAAGAATGCAGCAAAATCTATACACGCAGGTGCAGTTAAATTTGTTGCTGCAGAATTGGCAAAATGCGTTGTAGACGATACTGATACTGTTTTAGGAACTGTAGCTTGTGGTGATACGATGACTGGAGCACTTGTACAAAGTGCTTTTGTAGGTATATCTGAAGATAGAAATCCTTGGGGTGGAGCAAAAGCAGCTACATCAGCAGCAACAGTACCTTCAGGTGACAGTTTATCAAAAGGATTATTATATGTAGTTGTTACTACGGATGCGCCTAAAGATGTTACACTTGTCATGAATGACGGAGAAAATACATACAATCAGACATTAACTATCGAGTAAGTAGTTAGGCTAATCTATTTTGAGAGATAAAGATTTGTGCAAAATTAATAAATCTGGTTTTTCTCTAATTGAACTTTTGGTGGTGGTGGCGATCATAGGCGCCCTCGCCTCCATTGGTACAATTGCGTATAATGGATACGTTGATGGAGCACGAAAAACTGCTGCACAAAATGCAATGCAACAAATTGCATTAATGCAAACTGAATATTATTCGATAGTTGGAGAGTATTACGGAGGAACATCATCCTGTACCCCAAGCGCAGCAAACACATCGGCAATAAATACAAATTTATTTGATGGGGCTGAAACTATTGATGTAGAAAAATATTGGTTTTGTGCTCATGTGCAAACAGAGTCAGGATCACAAGTTGGATACGTAGTCAAAGCCTGTAACGTTAGTGACAATGCTTGTGGCAGTACTAATTTAACCTTAAATGCAAAAGGTGAAAATAATTTTTAATTAGCTCATCATTTTAAATGTTGATTCAAAATTTTCAGGAATACTTTAAAAAATTGTTTTCAGGTCAACAATCTAAAAAAATCAAAATTTTATCAACTTTAAGTATAGGCTGGATTATTTTAATAGGATATTTAGTTTGGTGGAATGGTCTTAAAAGCTTAAGCTTAGATAAAGGTTTTAGATGGGATGAGTGGTTTTGGTTTGGAATTGTACCCGCTGTAAGTCCTTATATTTTTTATTTTATTTGGAAAAACAAAACTTCTGATGAATAATTCTTATAAAACTGCAATTTATAATAGAAATTATTAATTGAAAAAAATCAATATTGTAAATATCCTCCGGTGTTTATGTTTTTAAAGTTAAATAGATTTAAGCTAGTTTTAATATCAACTTTTTTGTTGATTACGACTTCTGTATTTTCTTCTGAAAAAAATATTACCTATATGCAAATTTTACAAAAACCAAATGATTTGGATTTGAATTTAAAATATGCACAGCAACAAGGTAAAATGGGAAATTATAAACAAACTATTTCAACCCTTGAAAGATTAACTATGATTTATCCAGAAAATATTGAAATCAAATTATATTTATTATCTGTTTTAGTCCAAGTAGATTCACCAGAGAAAGCTACCACAATTATTGAAGAGATGAAACTAAGAACAGATCTTAGTCCAGAAGATTTAGAAACTTTAAAAGAAATTGAAGAAGAAATATTAGATAGAGAACCTAGTTTATGGAACATCTCAGCCGATATTGGTTTTGGTTTAAACTTTACTGATAATATTAATAGTGTTTCAAAGTCTAGATTTAAAATGGACTCTGATACAAAAGCAGAATTTAATTCAGCAAAATTTGATAGAACAGAAAGTGGATCTTTAGGACTAACTGCAACAAGACCTATTGGAGAAGAGTCGTCTTTATTATTAAACTTTGCTCATACAACATCTAATCAATATAAAGAGGCTGATGACGATTTCCAAAGTTATGGATTTACTATTGGTTTAGACACTACTTTAGGAAATCAAAGCTTAAGTCCTTATTTAATAGCTAATAAATCAGATGCTCAACATGACGCTGATAGCTTTTCTTTTATGTACGGGATTGGTGGATTTTTTTCAGTTGGGGAAAGAAATTCTTTTAGCTATGGATATTCATACTCAGATGCCAAAGCTAATCACAATTCATCAGATACGACTGCACATGAAACTAATTCAATATCACACAATTATACTTTAGGTTATGATTTAATCATTACCCAAATAATTTCCTCTTCTT
>Ga0208390_1000752_pt1 | contig 11726 bp, 25 predicted proteins | sample Knorr_S7_td_Surf_FD_185594 | JGI IMG/M metagenome (GOLD analysis project Ga0208390, IMG submission 185594) | Marine microbial communities from Southern Atlantic Ocean transect - Knorr_S7_td_SurfaceA_ad_6m_LV_A (SPAdes) (version 2) | ecosystem: Environmental > Aquatic > Marine > Oceanic | place...
ACAACAAGACATCTTTAACATCTCCTTGTAGCACACCACCCTGTATCGCGGCACCTAATGCCACAACTTCATCTGGGTTTACACCTTTGTTTGGTTCTTTTCCAAAGAATGTTTTGACTGTTTCTATTACTTTTGGCATACGTGTCATACCACCAACCAATACAACGTCACTGATATCACCTGCTTTTATGTCTGCATCTTTGATAGCCTGCTTACAAGGTGCAAGTGTTCTTTCAATCAGTTCACCTACCAATGATTCTAGTTTTGCTCTAGTCATCTTCATTGCTATGTGTTTTGGTCCTGACTTGTCTGCTGTAATAAACGGCAAGTTCACATCTGTTTCACTAGCACTAGAAAGTTCTATCTTAGCCTTTTCAGCCGCCTCTCTAACACGTTGTACAGCCAACTTGTCGCTTGTTAGGTCAATGCCATTATCTTTTTTGAACTCATTAATAATGTAATTTGTGATTGCCGAATCGAAATCTTCACCACCCAAAGATGTGTCACCGTTGGTTGATTTGACCTCGAACACTCCATCGCCTAGTTCTAATATTGAAATATCAAATGTACCACCACCTAAGTCGTACACTGCAACCGTACCTGACTTCTTCTTATCAAGTCCATACGCCAATGCCGCCGCCGTTGGTTCGTTTATTATTCTTTCAACTTCTAGACCTGCAATTTTACCTGCGTCCTTTGTAGCCTTTCTTTGGCTATCATTGAAGTATGCTGGGACAGTGATTACTGCCTTTGTTACTTCTTGACCCAGATATTTCTCTGCTGTCTCTTTCATCTTACGAAGTACATTTGCAGATATCTCTGATGGTGAAAACTTTTTATTATTTGCTTTTATCCACGCATCACCGTTGTCTGCCTTAACTATTTCGTAAGGTAAAGTCTTAATGTCTTTTTGTACTGAATCGCCGTCAAAAGTTCTACCAATCAATCGCTTTGAAGCGAAGATTGTATTCTTACTATTACTAACGGCTTGTCGTTTTGCTGGTGCACCAACCAATATCTCTGAGTCGCTATAAGCAACCACACTTGGAGTGGTCCTCGCTCCTTCTGTGTTTTCAATCACCTTGGAACTTTTACCTTCCATAAGTGCAACACAACTATTGGTAGTACCCAAGTCTATTCCTATTATCTTTGCCATTTTTATTTTTCTCCTTATTAAGCAAGTTAAAAATATGCTCAGTATATTATATAAGCATTAATATCTAAATGTCAAGAGTATTTTGGAAAAATTAATGTAGGGTCTCGTTTTTGGTAGCACACTTGGTTTCCATCATAAACATGATGTCTGTGGTCTTTACTTTTGGTTCGTTTTCGAAAAGTGTTGCCCAAGCATCTTTATAATCCATTGCATATACATTGTATTGTCCGTCTTTGACAATGAATTCGTATAGATTAACTGCGTAATCTCTGCCAGTGGTTGAACTACTAAAAGTTTTCTTTTTTTTGGGGTGCGAGTGTGACATCGTATGAAATATAAAGTACACAGGCACTTGGGTCATTTGGCATTGTTAGGACTGCCGCCGTGCTGGTACCTTCGTTGTTGACATAGTAGAGAACCATAAACACTACTTCTCCATCTGGGTTTGCACCTTTTTTGCCAAAGGATGCATGAAGTAAGTGTAAGTTCATTCTTTCCATTTTGTCCATGACTGCTTGGTGCGGTCCACATACCACAGGAACTTCGTTCCAATTGAATGGCTCTCCCACTGGTGGTAATGTACCTCTATGATCCGCTGATAGTGATATGCTAGATAAGAAATAAACGAGTACTGTTGCTAAGAATAGTTTTTTCATGAACAGTAGTATTTATTTCTTTTTCTTTTTCTTTTTTAAAGTCTCTTGTCTGCGCCATTGTTTCGGAGACATTGTTTTTGGAGGTAGGTATAAGTTGTTGGCGTTACCTGATCCTAAATCTTGACTGGTTACTCCGTAGGGTATCTTTTCGACTTTGCCACCTTTTTTAAGAAAGGCTTGCATCAGACGTTCGTTCTCTGCAATTTTATCGTCCGAAGTTCTTTCGTCTTCTTTGTGGAATTTATAACTTCTCACTCTTTTCCTTTCTCAGATCAGAGTATAAAAGTCGACTATGCTCTATTCTGGATTGCGTCTATTATTGCCTGCCCTAATGATTTAGCAGAAACAATTATCTGATCTGCCCATTCTGGCTGTACAAGGTAAATGTACATTATAACAGCACCTATTATCATGCCTTTTATCATATTGCCTTCCTGTTGCCTTTCGTTATATTAACATGGTTGAACATCATTGTCAATTCTTTTCCTTGTCTTTGCCTGCGTTGTTTTGTGACATTGGATCAGGTATCTCTTTAATGCCTGAGACTTTCCATTCTGGAAATCTATTTTCAATATCTTTTCCGTGTTCACTATAAACAAATGTCTCTATTGTGACATTGCCTCTCTTCATTGTAAATTCATATGCCTTCATTAATACCTCAAATATTTTCTTTTATACCAACCATAAAATCTCTTGTTGCTAAAAAATTTTGCAACATCACTTGCCGGAACTTGATCACTTCTAATACACTCTGCAAGTGCAATCCAATCTTCCTTCTCTGAAGACTTGTGACTGTTCTTTATAGTCTTAATTAATTTTTTCTTTTTATATGTGCTGACTGTCATTAGTGTAATATTTTCTTTTTAAGTTCATCTTGAAATGGTCTGATGTCTCTACTATTTTCTGCAAATACATTTAATAATTTTTCAAAGTCCTCCTGAGGTAGACAACTTCTATATAATCTTAAACCCAATGCAACAAAGACACTAGCAACCATTTGCGGATCTTGATCCACTGTGTGATTAACCATATCCCTGAACAACTCATCATACATCTTTTGGTGTGTTTCGTCTACTCCTAGTTTCTTTTTGATATCATCTGACATTAATCTAATCTCTTATATGCTTTTAATAAATGTTGTAGAACCTTCTCCCAATATGCTTTAAACCAAGGATCCTGAGCATTCATCATACTAGTCCTAGCATTACGGATTAGTCTCTCCTTACTAGGTTCAAACATTTTAGTGAGTTGATTGGACATCAGTTACTCCCCATGGTTCTGTTAATTTTTTGATTGTATCGTTAATCTCATAAAGTTGTTCTTCCAAAACTATAACTCTTTTCACATCTGTTGTAAATTGTAGTTCATCTTCTATGGAAATTTTTTGCCTTTCCAGTTCAGCAATTCTGTATTTTTTGTTATCTTCAATCATCATATCTCCCTAGTATCCTAATTTGCAATCTTGGTTGTTCCAATAGTCGCATTCTTCAATCTTCTTACTCATGCCATATTCTTCATTTGGAAAGAACTTAATTTGTTCTCCACAAATCCAACACACATCCTTTGCCTTGTAGCCAGGGTGCTTTGATCCTACTTGCCATTCGTTCATAGTCGATGAACAGCCTGTAAGTGTCACAAATAAAATAATTGTTGACAAAATTTTCTTCATACCTTATAGTAGCATCTACAAGCCAAAAAGTCAATGCCGTAAAATTGTTGATTTTGCTAGGTTTCTTGTAAATAAACGCATGACAAAAGTACTAGAACACAAACACATCATTATAAGAGCGGAAGTTTCACAGCCAATTACCAAAAGAAACAAAGCAATTAAGTTCCTAAACAGGATTATTAAAGCAATTGGCATGAAGTCTATGTATGGACCAACTGCTTCATACTGCAAAATGGCTGGCAACAGAGGCATCACAGCATTTGCAATAATAGAAACAAGTCATATTGCCATGCACATATGGGACGAAGTTAAGCCTGCCCTAGTACAACTTGACGTTTACACCTGCGGTCCATTCATACCAGAAAAAGTTTTAGAAATTCTTAAAGAACTTAACCCTACAAAGGTAGAACACAAATACTTAGATAGGGAAAAAGGCTTCACAGAACTTACCATATAAATACAAGTACATTTCATAATAATCTAATGGAGGAAGTTATGAACCTTAAATCCATTCAGATCAATCTACAACTTGGTCAAGAAATATTAGTTGGCAAAAAAGAAGAAAAAGCACGTATCACAAAGATAGAACATTTTGAGAAATCGGGTGACATTGTAATAAACACCACGAGAGGTACCCGTAAAGTGCTTACATTTAAACTATGTCCGGTAACAATATCAAGCGATCCTGCGGATCAATATAGGTAAATATTTGTATGAAAGTAACAGAATTCATATCACAAGAGGCAGGACCAGCCAGTAAGAAACTGTGCAGAAGTAAAAAACCTGATTCGGCACTAGGCGCAAGTCAGTTGGCTTCATGCAAATCACAAGGCTTTAGAAAACGCTCAGGCGAAAAATCATACAAGATAGGCAAAAAGAGAGTTTACGTTGCAGGGAAAAAGATTAAAGGAAAGCCATACGGCGGACCTTTACCTTTATACAAATAATGATTGAACCAGTTTGGACAAACAAAATTCTAGTCAGCACTCCTAAGATGAGGAGCGATTCTGCATTTGACAGAAGTGTTGTCTATCTATACGAAGAGTCACCACAGCACGTGGCAGGACTAGTAATCAATAAACCAACCAAAACGAAACTACAAAGAATATTTCAAGTTAAAGGTTTCAAGACAATCAACATTAAGGACCTTGTGTACCAGGGAGGACCTGTTAACCAAGGCAACATCATAATGATGCACACAGATGAATGGAGTTGTAAAAATACTCTTAACCTAGCAAATGGTGTGAGTATCACAAGTGATGTTAATATGTTGAAGAAGATGCACGAAGACGACCAACCAAAGCATTGGAGAGTGTTCAGTGGTCTGAGCATATGGTCACCTGGACAGTTAGAGGGTGAGATCAATAGCAAGTGTTGGATGACCGCTATACCCACTCCTGAATTAAGTCTTGAAACTCCCACATCACAAATCTATGAGAAGGCAATAGAAATTTGTAGCAAACAAATCATAGACAAGTACATCTAATTAACTGCCCACTTTATAATAAATACAAGTATGATCCGAAAAGAACCATTTAAGAAAATTACCGATGCCTTGAAAGAAGCAGGCAATTACAGAGTATTCAATGATGTTCTACGTGAGGCAGGAAACTATCCAAGAACAATATGGTATAGTCCATACGGAATTAAAAATGTAATCAATTGGTGTAGCAATGATTATCTAGGCATGGGTCAACACAAAGTCGTTATAGATGCAATGAAGACGGCAATTGATACAACTGGTGCTGGTAGTGGCGGCACAAGAAACATATCTGGCACAACACATTATCACGTTGCACTAGAATCTGAGATTGCTAGATGGCACAAAATGGAATCAGCACTGATTCACACTTCGGCATTTGTGGCAAATGAATGGACTTTAATATCATTAACAAAAATAATCAACGACATAGAATTCGTAAGTGACGATAACAATCACGCATCACTAATACAAGGCATAATAAAAAGTAAAGCCAAGAAGCATTTATTCAAACATAATAATATGCAAGACCTAGAAGATAAACTTAAGGCAGTCAAAGGTACTCCTTGTTTAATTTTTGAATCCGTGTACAGCATGGAAGGTGATGTTGCAACAATAAAAGAAATATTAGATCTAGCAGACAAATACAAAGCAATCACTTACATTGATGAAGTACACGCAGTTGGCTTGTACGGAGAAACAGGAGCAGGCTGGTTAGAAAAAATTGGCTTACAGGACAGAGTTGATATAGTAAGTGGCAGTTTCAGTAAAGCGGTTGGATTGCATGGTGGTTACATAGCAGGAGATAAAGAAGTGGTGGATGCCATTAGAAGTATATCGCCCGGCTTTATATTCACAACAAGCATTCCGCCAGTTATCTGTGCTGGAGCATTGGCGAGTGTTAAGTACCTTAAAGATGATGGCGGTAAAGAATTAAGACGTCTACATCAGGAAAAAGCAATGGAACTTAAAACATTATTAAAAGATTACAATATTGAAGTGTATCCTAATGAAACACATTTGGTTCCGGTCATGGTCAGAGATCCGGTCAAGTGTAAGAAGATAAGTGACACATTATTATTTGACCACGACATTTACGTTCAACCAATAAACTATCCCACAGTTGAAAAAGGAACTGAGAGATTAAGATTTGCTCCAACACCGTTGCACACAGACGCAATGATAAGTGATCTAGCAGACAAATTAAAAGAGGTATATCATGATTAAGAAATATATTTTTATGGCTTTAGGTTTTATAAGTTTAGCCATAGCATACATAGGCTTCATTACACCAGGAATTCCATTTAGCATATTCCTTGTGTTCTCTGCTTATTGTTTTGCAAAGTCAAACAAAAAAATGGAACGTTGGTTATACAACCATCCATGGTTCGGTAAGTTCCTTACAAACTGGACACAGAAGAAAGTGTTTCCACAAAAAGGCAAATACGCAATGGTATTTGTTATGTCCACTACACTTGCATTTACTTGGTACTTCACTGGCAACATGAAGGCAGTATTATGGTCAGGTGTGTTTATGGCACTGGTTGCCATTTGGGCATGGAGATTTCCTAGCACACTAGAAGAACACGCACGAAGAATCAAAAACGGCAAGAAAATTGGCTGGTTAAAATAATTGACTTTTTTTGGCATTCGTACTATAATATGGTATGAGTGATGAATATAAAGAAGAAGTGAAGTATGCACCTGATTGGCCACCAAAGCCTAAACAGAGTGTAGATCCAAGTGTCCACGCAACATTGGATAGTGTCACTGACCATGAGCCTACGAAAGCACAATACATCACAAAAATTAAAGAAGCATTACAAAAAGTTCACGACCCAGAGATTACAATAGACATTTACAATCTAGGTTTAATATATGATGTTAAGGTCACTGAAGACAAAGTGGTTCACGTATTAATGACTTTGACTTCTGCATTTTGTCCTGCCGCTGATCAAATACCTTTAGACATCATAGGACAGGTCACAGCCATAGAAGGAATTACAAACTGTCAGGTAAAAATTACCATGCAACCGCAATGGGGCAAGGAAATGATAGAACCTAGTATGAGGAGTTTGATGAACCTATGAACAATTATGTGAAAAGTTTAGCAAGTCATATATTCAAGAAGATGAACGAATATCAAACAGATGAGCAAGTTAGGAAAGAAAAGCCTATGCTTTGGCCCGCAGGTATATATTTCACAGAAAATAACATTAAAGAATGGATAGAGGAACATGACAGACAAATTTAATGTAACACCCTTATTTGGTATTCCTTTGTATCAATCTACATTACAGACTATTGACCAAGACAGCATAGACTATATCAAGAAAACAGAATACAAACGTTTTCCTGCTGACAACGGCTACGGATCCACAGATAAGTTTTTATTGGACAAGCCTGAATTGAAAAATTTGAAAACACTTGTTATGAGCCATTGCAATCATTTTATACATGAAGTTTTAGATGTTAAGAAAGATTGTAAATTTGATATGACTAACAGTTGGTCCACAAAACATCTTAAGGGTGACGAGAGTGGTGCACACAATCACGCAAACAGTATGTTGAGTGGTGTGCTGTATCTACAAACAGATGACGACAGTGGTGCAATCCTATTCCACAAAGACAAATCAAACTTTAATCTATTCACACCAACCATTGACGTGCCATTTAACAATGAAAAATTAAATGTATTCAACACAGACGGTTGGGCAATCAAACCTAAAAATAATATGCTCATATTATTCCCTAGCACATTATATCATTCGGTGTATCCTAACGAAAGCGACATTGAAAGATATGTGGTTGCTTTTAACCTATTTGCTTTTGGTAAATTTGGTTACGACAATGTGGTTCAATTAGGCATAGAAAACAAGACCGTTGCCTAGATTTAAGATAAATATTAACACTATGCACCAACCATACGATGATGATTTTCCTATGGAGGAGATAAACCTTGTGGACCTCTACAAGGAAGAAGTAGCATTCCTTAAAAAACAAAATGAATTCCTAGAGAAGTCTAAAAAATCTAAAGACCAGAGACAACGTTGGAAGAACGGAATAGTGATAGAATATTTCCAAAAGAGGATCAACGAAGAGATGGCACATCTTCAAACTATCAAAGACCAGATCCTAATGAAGACACGAACACTCCATTAATTTATGTTTAGTTGGCCCGAAAGAATTGTTGGCTATCTGCTATTAGGCTACCTAATATATGTATTAGTTTGTATGATACTAGGAACATTCAATATATTATAATCAATTAATATAGTTCGTCGCAGGATGAAAGCAGTTTGACCCATAGTTCATCATACTTCCAATTGACTCCGTGAACTTCTAGCATATATTTCTTCTGCAAAGGATATGCTTCTTCTTCCATTGCCCTTACGCATTCGAAAGGCTTGTTGGGTCCTACGACATCATTGTTGTCCTGCACATAGTGGATCAGTTCGTGCAACAACACACCTTTGTGGAAAGGGTCGTGTATATCGAAATCTTTGTTGAGGAACACAGTGTCGGTCTTTGGATCGTAGAATGCGTACAGGTGTCCGTGGGGTTCTTGATCCTCTTTATAATAAAGTGTGTTCAATTCCTGTTGGGTGAGTTGAATAATTCGTGGCGCATCTAGGTTGACATTGTAATTTGTTTCTGCACCTATCCAGAGGAGTAAAAAAGCAATTAACTCTTTCATATTAGTATTTAATTAAATTGGGAGTCCAGTTGGACTTGCACCCGGTTCATATTCGAGACAATAGATCTCGCCAGTGCTCATTGGTAAAGTTTCCATGAAATAATCTTTCATGTGACCAGCCGCCTCTTGGCACTGTTCGTTAGAATCAAATAGTTTATCTGTTTGAAACTGTTGGCAGTCTACACCCATACACACAATAATAATCATAATCCACTTCATAATAGTACTTAAATCCTTTGATGCTATGTTTCAGTACTACTATTACTGAAGATGCATGGCAGACTTGCAATACACCACTGGCAAGTTTTCATGCGAAAGAAATGAAGATGACAACCAAATGTGATTGGATTGTGAAGTGTGTATTTTGGCTGTCATCTTGTTCATATAAAGTATTTAGTTAATGAATAGGCTATTGACAGCAATTAGAAGGTGTGCTATGCTAGTTGACACCAATGAAATCCTACTTAATAAAGACTCGTCATACGGTAAATAGTAAAATAACGGTATAAACTATGAAAAAACGCACTAGAAGTATATTAGATGAACTGAGGAACATAGGTAGGATAAAGGACACAGAAGCCTTTATTGAAACTACCGGTAGCAATATCATCGAGAGTGCGATCAATTTACTACAAACAATCACAGAAAATTATCCACCTGAACAAGCACAAGAACTAGAAAGACGTTTTCTTAACTCAATTAGAAACCAAGACACGAAAAAGTTTAGAATGGGCATCAAGAAGATAATTGAAGGAAAGCAAAATGATACTGAATGAGGGTGGTAACATATTCAAAGATCCTAACGGACAGATAGCAACTAGAAGAATCAACAAGGCAGATGTTGCTCCTACACTGGCGTGGCTCGAACAAGTTACAGGTCTAGAATTATCAGCAAACACTTTGGGTACGACAGGCATCGCTCCTACCAGCGGAGACATAGATGTTGCTGTGGATCAAGGCAAAGTGACCAAAGACGAACTTGCTGACAAACTTACCCAGTGGGCAGTAAAGAACAAACAGGATCCAAAGCAATGGGTAAAGAAAAGTGGTATAAGTGTACACTTTAAAACTCCTATCAAAGGAAGTGCGAACAACGGATATGTGCAAACTGATTTGATGTTTGGTGACCCTAACTGGATGAAGTGGAGTCTACAAGGTGGGGAAGTAGGTAGCGAATACAAAGGATCTGATAGACACGTGATGATAGCCAGTATTGCAAAACCACAAGGTTATAAATGGAGTCACAAGGCAGGATTGTTAAACAGAGAAACCAATGAGCCGTTGACCAAAGATCCAAACAAGATAGCAGAATTATTGTTAGGCAAAGGTGCAACAAAAAATGATTTGAATAGTGTGGAAACAATTCACGCAAAAATAAAAGCAAGATCAGATTACGATAAACTTATCGCAGATGTAAAAGATTCATTTGCTAAAATAGGCAAGGCCCTACCTGAAAGTTCAGGACCAATTAAATGGTTCAGAAACATGATGAACCAAGTTAAAATATGAGAGTATTAGAATTTAAGAACATTGATCAAAAAAGATTAATCCTTAAAGAATTAAGTCCAGCAAGAATACACCATGCAGAAGATTTAATTTTTTGGGAAGGTTCAGCAGGAGCCATGAGAGCAGTGCAACAACTAGAACAACTAGCAAAGGGCACAAAGTCATTAACAATTAAATGGGACGGATCACCAGCGATAGTGTTTGGAAGAAATCCAAATGGAGAATTTATATTCACAGACAAGCACGGCTTTATGGCAAAAAGTTACGACGGTAGAGCAACTAATCCTGAAGACCTCGAAGGTGCTATAATGCAGAGAGCAAAAGATAAGAGCAAAGCAAAGTCATACAAACAATATGCAACTAAAATGAAAAGTGTGTTTGAATTATTTCAAAATGCAGTACCAAACAACTTCCAAGGATACTTTGTGGGAGATATGTTATACTTCAACACTCCTAAGAAAGTTGGCAATAGTTACGTATTTCAACCCAATGTGGTAAATTACCAAGTGCCTGCCGAAACAGACTTAGGTAAGAGAATAGGTACAAGTAGAGCAGGTGTCGTTGTTCACTACATGATGAGTGAAAAGGGTAGGACCATGCCTGTAAAAGATTTGAATATGATACAAGGAAATGATGTGTTGGCTATACCACCCACAACCGTTAACAAAAGTCAACCAGTAGACGTAAGTGCAGTCAACGAATTGAAAGGTATGATACAACAAAGTTCATCTGGTGTAGACAAATTACTAGACAGAAATGCTTTGGCAGGTATGAAACTTGCTGACTTTCCTAATTTGCTGTACACTTATCTAAACAGCAAAGTTGACGGAGGCATGAAAGGCTTGGGCAGTGACTTTGTTAAATGGTTGCAGAGTTCAGCAGTAACAGAGGTCAAGAAAGCACGTATAATGAATTACATCAAGGCAAACACGCAATCATTCATGGCATTGTGGAAGATCGTGAATGGTATTATGGTAGCCAAGGATAGCATAATAAGACAACTAGATAAGTCCAAAGGTGCCGTAAATGCCACTGTAAACGGTCAGCCAGGTGGCGAGGGATATGTTTTAAAATCACCTAAGGGCAACATCAAGTTGGTTAGACGTTCTGGGTTCACCAAAGCCAATAGAGCGATAAATAGATAAGGAGAACACAATGAGAGCGAATGAATTTATAACACCTATCAAAAAAGAGTTTCAAGATCCAGCAGATGATCCAAATGCGGGTTTCGACAAAGAATTCAAACAGGATTCAATATTCAATCAAATGGGTAAAATTCTAGACAGCAGAGGTAACCCTAGACCCTTAGATACTGTAATCACTGACGATGGTAAAAAGCACAAGGTGGACTTCAATCAGGCTAAGATGATTAGAATGCTATTGACAGCACCTCAAATCAAGCCAGACATAAAACGTCAATTCACAAAAGATATCCAACAAAGTGAAACACTAATGAAGTTTTTGCAGACTGATGACATGGGTGCATTGTTTAGATCAATGTATGGTGGAGCAGATGCAGAACCAACAAACTACTAATAACTTAGATTTCCTACACGATTTAT
>Ga0208390_1000753_pt1 | contig 11709 bp, 13 predicted proteins | sample Knorr_S7_td_Surf_FD_185594 | JGI IMG/M metagenome (GOLD analysis project Ga0208390, IMG submission 185594) | Marine microbial communities from Southern Atlantic Ocean transect - Knorr_S7_td_SurfaceA_ad_6m_LV_A (SPAdes) (version 2) | ecosystem: Environmental > Aquatic > Marine > Oceanic | place...
CTTTGGCCAGTGTTCTGAGCTTTGTGGGAAAGATCACGCATACATGCCAATTACTGTGAAAGTAGTAAGCCAAGAAAATTATGAAGCTTGGTTATCCGGTGCAATTGAAGAATTTGCTGGTTTGGACGGGGTTGATAGTAAGATTGAGTTAGCTTTGGCCAATTGAATTTACGCAGGTCAACCAAGCTTGAAGGTTTGATTTGTAACTTTACTAGGTTTTAAAAATTATCATGAGTGATACGACTCTCGAAAAAGCAGAAATAAATTACGAAGCAAATATTGGCGATTACTTCAATCTCCTTAAACCGAGAGTGATGATATTAGTTGTCTTTACGGCTTTAGTGGGGATTATTGCGGCGCCGGTTGATTTGCATCCGTTTACAATATTCGTTTCCATTATCTTTATTGCGCTTGGTGGCGGAGCCTCAGGTGCTCTAAATATGTGGTATGAGTCCGATCTAGACAGTTTGATGCGCCGTACGAGAAATCGCCCAATTCCCTCTGGAAAAATTACAAGCGATGAAGCAAAAGCATTTGGTTTTGCATTGGCCGGTATATCTGTAATAATGTTGGGATTAGCAGCAAACTGGTTTGCCGCATTATTTTTATTGTTTACGATTTTCTTTTACGTTGTCATTTATACCATGTGGCTGAAAAGATGGACGCCACAGAATATTGTCATTGGTGGCGCCGCTGGTGCCTTTCCACCTATGATTGGTTGGGCAGTTGCTACTTCCGGAATATCGATGGAAAGCCTTTTAATGTTTTCGTTAATATTTCTATGGACTCCACCACATTTTTGGGCTCTAGCGCTTTTTATGCGTGGTGATTACGAAATTGCACGCGTTCCCATGCTTACGGTTACGCACGGTCGGCGGTCTACTAGAAATCACATATTTTTTTATACAATTGTACTGGCAATCTTTGCATTGTTTACGTCATTTACGGCTTTAGGTGGTTGGGTATATCTCTTAACCGCAATAGTCTTAAATGTGATTTTCGTCACGATGGCCTTCAAGATTTGGGTCAGAGATGAGCCTGAAGCAGAAGCGGATAACTTTAAAGTAGAACGCAATTTTTTTAGGTATTCATTAATGTACCTTTTCTTACAATTTGGATCAATTCTCGTCGACTTGGGACTTGGTACAAATTTCTCATGGGGGTTCCTATGAACTTTGGGGCTGAGCATGAACTACATAAACGTCGCATGAGCAAAAATATTGGTCTAGGCATAATTCTTGTAACCTTCGTTGCGCTGATTTTTGGTTTAACAGTTGTTAAAGTTACCGAAGGCGATGTTTCGGGTGCCATCGTGGGAGCAGCAAGTAATGAGTAAAAAAGCAAATCAGAAGACTGCTCTCTTTGCTTTTGGTATTGTTTTATTCATGGGCGCGATGGCATGGGCATCAGTGCCTCTATATGATCTCTTTTGTCGAGTCACGGGTTACGGCGGTTATACGAACGTTTCAGACTCTGAGTCCGATATAATCTTAGATAAGTTAATAACTGTAAGGTTTGATGCATCCCTGGAACGAGATATGCCATGGGAGTTTAGCCCTGTTGAACGACAGGTTAAAGTTAAAATTGGTGAAACGGCAATTGCATTTTATGAAGCTTACAATCCAACAAATAGGCCTGTTGCAGGTTCAGCGAGTTATAACGTAACCCCCTACGATGCTGGGTCGTTTTTTAATAAAATTGATTGTTTTTGCTTTCAAGAGCAAGTCCTGCAACCGGGTGAGCGGGTGCAAATGCCTGTGACATTCTACGTAGATCCAGAGTTGGTTAACGATAAGGATGCCAAATTTGCTAAAACGATTACATTGTCTTATACATTTTATGAAATTGATCTGCCGGTTGATGAGGCAAAAATTAGCGGTGGAAACTTGAGTACACCAGTGACTAGCCAAGCCAAAGAGGGACAATTATGGCACATGTAAAAAATCACGATTATCATATTTTAAATCCATCATTATGGCCATTTATTGGGGCAGTCGCAGCCTTCGTCATGCTGTTTGGGGCTGTGTTGTTTTTTCATGATAACGGTCCGTGGCTTCTTCTTATAGGCTTCGTCGGTGTTCTTTATGTCATGTTCGGATGGTGGGCAGATACTGTTACCGAAAATAAAGAGGGTGATCACACCCCCGTAGTTTTAATTGGACTTCGTTATGGTTTTATTCTTTTTATTATGTCTGAAGTCATGTTTTTTGCAGCATGGTTCTGGAGCTTCTTCAAGCACGCCATGTATCCAATGTCAGAGCAGTCCCCGATGGTTGATGGAGTTTGGCCGCCCGTGGGAATTGAAACTTTTGACCCATGGCATCTACCTCTGATAAATACACTTATTTTATTATGTTCTGGAGCTGCCGCAACTTGGGCACATCACGCTTTAGTTCATGAAAATAATCGTAAAGACATTAAAAATGGTTTGATTATTGCAATTTTGCTAGGAGCTATCTTTACTGTTTTCCAAGCTTACGAATATAGTCACGCAGCCTTTGGTTTCAGCGGAAATATTTATGGTGCTAATTTTTTCATGGCAACTGGGTTCCATGGATTTCATGTGATCGTAGGTACAATATTTTTATTTATTTGTTTATTGAGGACTATGCGCGGTCATTTTTCACCTGAAAGCCACCTTGGTTTTGAAGCTGCGGCTTGGTATTGGCATTTTGTGGACGTAGTTTGGCTATTCTTGTTTGCAGCTGTCTATGTATGGGGTGGTTGATATTTACGCCGATGTTACAGGAAAAGCCCTAATAATTAACATATTCAATACTTGTTACTAATGCATTTGATGTTTAAAGCGCTGGTCCAATGACACGCGTTTGGTTTATAGTTTTTATTGGTTTTGCTGGTACAGCTTGTTTGCTCTCTCTTGGAAAGTGGCAGATAGATAGACTTTATTGGAAAATGGATCTTTTAGGAAAGATAGATCAAAAAATTTCTGACGTTCCTGTAATTTTGCCGACTAAACCTAATGAAGATGATCATAAATATTTATCTGTAGAAATTCTTGGTCAATACACGGGAGAGAGCATTCGAGTGTTGGCTAGTAGAAAGCACTATGGAGCTGGCTATCGTATAATCAGTGTTTTTCAAACAAATCAGCGTAGGCTGCTCGTAGATCAAGGCTTTGTGGGGCTTGAGAATACTTACGATGTAAGTTTGGCTCGTGATATTTCTTTGGTTGGGAATTTACATTGGCCTGATGAGGTAGACACATTTACTCCTACACCTGATCTCAAAAATAATATTTGGTTTGCACGCGACGTCGAGCGTATAGCATCTTTCTTACGGACAGAACCTGTTCTATTAATTCTTAAAGACTCATCCCATAAAGATAAAAATATAACTCCAATGCCTATTGACACTTCGCACATTCCAAATGATCACTTGCAGTATGCGCTTACATGGTTTTCTTTAGCCATAATCTGGGCTCTGATGAGCTGTCTGTTTGTTTGGACTACAAGACGAAAAAGGCTATAAAATGAATTATATTTCAACCCGTGGATTGGCTCCCGCGCTCACTTTTGAAGAGGCGATGCTTACGGGCTTGGCTTTGGATGGTGGATTATATGTTCCAGAGTATATTCCCAAATTAACCAAGAATCAGATCTTATCTATGCAGGGTTTACGTTATCAAGAGATTGCTTTCAAAATAACTAAACCTTTCATGGGTAATGCATTCGAAGATGATGAATTACATGAAATTATTGAAAAAGCCTATGTGGATTTCAGTCATATCTCGTGCGCTCCACTTGTTGAATTGGAAGCTAATCACTTTTTATTAGAGCTTTTTCATGGTCCCACTCTTGCATTTAAAGACTTTGCGATGCAGCTGATCGGCCAGTTATTCCAAGTTGCGTTAAAACGCCGTGGAAAAAGAGTTACAATAATTGGTGCAACTAGTGGTGATACTGGTAGTGCTGCTATCGAGGCGTTTAAAGGTTTAGATGCAGTAGATGTATTTATTCTTTTCCCAGATGGCCGGGTTTCCGATGTGCAACGTAGACAGATGACAACTGCTAAAGAAAGCAATGTTCATGCGATTGCAGTAGATGGGACTTTCGATGATTGTCAATCTCGTGTAAAGGACATGTTCAATGACCACGAATTCAGAAACGAAGTACACCTTGCTGGTGTTAACTCTATTAACTGGGCCCGTGTTTTAGCACAGATTGTATATTACTTTTCATCTGCAGTTTCTTTAGGGGCCCCATCACGAAAGGTGAGTTTTACGGTTCCAACTGGTAATTTTGGTGATATTTTTGCTGGTTATATTGCTAAAGAAATGGGTTTACCAATTGATAGATTGGTTGTGGCTACCAACCAAAATGATATTTTGCACAGATGCCTGCGTGGTAACGGATATCATACAACTAAAGTTGCAGCCTCAATTAGCCCATCAATGGACATACAAATCAGTTCAAACTTCGAACGTGCTCTATTTTATGCGTATGCCCTGGATGCAAATGAAATTGCAAAGCTTATGGACCAATTGAAGCAGAATGGTGGTTTCGATATTACAAATGCAGCTTTAAGCGCTTTATCGCACCATTATTCATCTGGTATGGCTACTGAAGTTGAAACGTCTAATACTATTGAGCGCATTTTGAGTAGATCGGCACAACTGCTTTGCCCACATACAGCAATTGGTGTTAAGGTTGCAGACGACTTTCGTGATCATGCTGTGCCTATGATTACACTGGCAACAGCACACCCTGCAAAATTCCCGGCAGCAGTTAAGAATGCTTCAGAGGTAAATCCGAACCTTCCAGATAGGATGAGTGATCTTTTCGATAGATCTGAAAGGATTTCAAAAGTTGCAAATGATCTGAGTGAATTAAAAAATTTTATTAGAGACAGGATATAATTTGACAGTCCAAACAGAAAAATTAGAAAATGGATTTCGTATTGTCACAGAGCATATGCCAGGTCTGCAGTCAGCTTCGGTTGGAGTTTGGGTTGATGCTGGTGGCCGACATGAACGCTTAGAACAAAATGGCATTGCCCACTTTTTAGAACATATGGCATTCAAGGGAACTTCCAAGAGATCCGCTCTAGATATTGCTGAAGCAATTGAAGACGTAGGTGGATACATAAATGCTTACACATCAAGGGAAGTGACAGCTTATTATGTTAGGTTATTAAAAGAAAATATACCATTAGCAATAGATATTTTGGCGGATATTTTGAAAAATTCAATCTTTGATAAAAAAGAAATTGAAGTTGAACGTAATGTAATTTTGCAGGAAATTGGTCAATCATTAGATACTCCTGATGATATAATTTTCGATTGGTTGCAGGAAACAGCATATCCCGATCAACCAATGGGACGAACAATTTTAGGACCGGCAGAAAAAGTCAGAAAGTTTGATAAAAGAGATCTTTCGGGCTTTGTGTCAGAAAATTACTCCCCGGACAGGTTAATTTTAGCTGCTGCTGGTGGAGTTAAGCATGAGGAAATTGTCTCCTTGGCTAAAGAACAATTCGGCGGTTTAAAATCAAGTAAAATAAAATATCCTACGGATCCAATTAATTTTGAGGGTGGAGAGTTTAGAAGAGAGAAGGAGTTAGAACAAGCTCATATGGCCTTAGCCTTTGATGGACCTAGTTACGTGGATGACGAAATTTATGCAGCCCAGATTTATAGTGTGGCACTAGGGGGAGGAATGTCCTCCCGTCTCTTCCAAGAAATACGCGAAAAGCGCGGCTTATGTTATTCTATCTTTGCCCAGTCAGTAGCTTATCGTGACGGTGGTAGCACTTTAATATATGCAGGCACCAGTCAGGAAAGGTTGAAGGAATTAAGTGAACTAACTTTCGATGAGCTGAAAAGAGCTGCGGATAATTTCAGTCAGTCTGAGTTGGATCGTGCACGCGCTCAAATGAAAGCTGGCTTGCTAATGGGGCTCGAAAGTGCGTCTTCACGTGCTGAGCGACTTGCTCGAATGATCTCAATATGGGATCGGGTTCCAACTTTGGAAGAAACTGTTAGAAAAATTGATGCAATAAATTTAAATGATATGCGAAGTTATGCAGAAAAAATTGCAGTTTCATCTAAAACTGCAATGGCATTATATGGCCCAGTAGGTTTGGCGCCAGATCTTAGTGAGTTAGAAATAAGACGAGCAGCTTAACAATGCTATTTAGTAAGCGACAGTTGCTGATTAGAACAGACAGACTCGACTTACGGTTACCTCAGCTCTCAGATTACAAAAATTGGTCACAATTGCGTCTAGAGTCCAAAGAGTTTTTAACACCTTGGGAGCCAGTTTGGTCCCATGACCATCTACTAAGAAGACCTTTTATAAATCGAGTTAATTGGGCAAGGCGTTCAATGCAAAATGGAACTGCTATACCTTTGTTTATCGTTAATAGAGTCGATGGTGCGCTTTTGGGGGCTATAACATTAGATAATATTCGCAGGGGGCCAAATCAAACTGCTACAATGGGCTATTGGATTGGTCTTCCATATGTGCGGAAGGGATTTATGTCTGAGTCAATAACTGCTTTGGTCCATTATGCATTTAATACAGTAGATATAAGTCGAATTGAGTCGGCTTGCTTGCCGGAGAATACCCCTTCGCGAAAAGTATTGGAAAAATGTGGATTTAAATATGAAGGAGTAGCGCAGGCCTATATTCAAATTGACGGTAGGTGGCGTACTCATGTTCTATATGCCTCTTTAAGACACGATAGAAGAGGAAAGACTGATACTGGGGTTGTATGATATTAGGACAGATGAAAGATGTTGCTAGATTAGTTCGGTATATTTATTTTGACTTTTAATCCTGTTGATAAAGAGCTTTTAGCCAAAATAGAAAATGCCTGCGGGTATGAGGTTTTTCGCCCAGCGTCGCAGGCCTATGCTGAAGAACCTCGAGGTAGATGGATTGGCAATATTGGTTCAATTGTGGCCCCAAGAAATGTTATTGAGGCATCAAAAGTTCTAAAGATTTGCTCAGATGCCCGTGTGCCCGTTATACCTTACGGTGGTGGTACAGGGCTCGTTGGTGGCCAAGTCGGTGAAAACTTATTAGCACCCCTTATTTTGTCCGCTGAACGATTAACATCGATTATCGATATATTCCCAAAAGAACATGCTATTGTGTGTCAAGCAGGTTGCACATTGGAAGATATTCAAAAGGAGGCCAGGGCCGCTGACCGTTTATTTCCGTTATCTTTAGCATCAAAAGGTACTGCGAGAATTGGAGGTAATTTAGCTACTAATGCAGGCGGCATTGGTGTGATAAGATACGGTAATGCCAGAGATTTATGTTTAGGGATAGAAGCAACTTTTCCCAGTGGGGAAATTTGGTCTGATCTTCGCCGTCTTAGGAAAGATAACTCTGGCTATGATCTAAAAAGCTTATTGATTGGGTCCGAAGGTACTTTAGGTTTTGTGACTGCTGCCTCACTTAAATTGGCTCCCTTGCCGAAATCGGAAAGTACTGCTCTCCTATTCGTAGATTGCCCAAAGGATGCGCTAGCTGTTCTTAATGTTGCTCAAGATTTTGTTGCTGAAGGAATAAGTGCATTTGAATTGTTATCAGGGCAGGGTTTTTCTTTCATTCGAGAAAAAATGCCTGATGTAAGTTTTCCATTTAATAAAATACCTGATTGGGCAATACTTATTCATTTAAGTTTTGGATCGAATAGAAACGCTGAAAACTCTATGATAGAACTGTATGAAAAAATTTGCGGCATGAAGTTAGCTTATGATGGCATACTTGCAAAATCTCAGAAGGAAAGTGACGCGTTGTGGGGTCTGAGAGAAACAATACCTGAAGCAAACCGAAAAGTTGGTGCTATCGCCAGTCATGATATTTCATTACCGCTTTCAGCAATTCCAACATTTATAGATCGGGCTCACTTTCAGTTGTCGTCAGTTGGAAAATTTCGTATAAACTGCTTTGGACATCTGGGTGATGGTAATTTACACTTCAATGTATTTCCTGAAGCTGGAAAAACAAAAGATCATTATTCATCGCAGCGAGAAATTATTGAAAGTTTAGTGCATGAGTTAACCGTGGAGCTTGAAGGATCTATAAGTGCAGAGCACGGTATAGGCCGATCTAAGGTAAACGATTTAATCAAGTATAGTAGCCCTGTAAAATTAGATCTAATGAAAAAACTAAAAAATATATTTGACCCGAATGGTATTATGAACCCTGGGGTAATTATAAAATAGAGCACTGTTTTTTTAATCTTTTTATGTCACGTGCATAAAGATAACGAGCGATTATATGGTAATAAAAAAATTGTGCTACGTCCGTAACTCCGGGTAAACTAAAAATCTTTGCAAGAAAGCGATATCTTGGCATTTCGTTCCATAAGACAACAAAAGCTTTAACGCCCTTGAATAATTCGTAATTCTTGATCACATGAAGTTGACGAGCGGTTTCATTTCTTGTTAACCCGAATGGAGCTAGATCAATAGCATTGATATCCTTGAAATCGATAGGCAGCCCCTTACCGGCGCCGTAAGTCTGATAGACACAAATCTCTTTATTGCAAATATTACAGTCGCCATTAAAAAGAACTGTTGTGTAAGGTATATTGTGATCATTCATGATTTAAAGATAGTAGTTATCCTACTTTAGGCAATGAAGAGCGACAATTTTCCATTCAAGATATAGATTACTCATAAAATGATTATTAAATTTGCAAAATCTTTACCTAACTTCTGCACCCCATAAATCATAATCACTTGCCTCATCTACTTTTACTGTAAGTAAATCGCCTGGGTTTAAATGAGAAAAATTTTTATCAATAAATAAATTACCGTCAATTTCTGGTGCATCTGCTTTGGTTCTGCATATTGCAGCGTCTTCATCTATTTGGTCAACTATTACCTCGATCTTTGTACCTACTTTGCGCTCTAATTTACTACACGATATCTCATTAGCCTTTGACATGAAACGTTCCCACCTTTCCTTCTTTATGTCATTTGGTACTTGATTTAATAATCGGTTTGATTTCGCCCCTTCCACATTTTCATATTGAAAGCAACCAACGCGATCTAGTTGTGCTTCTTCTAACCAATCAAGCAGAAAGCTAAACTCTTCTTCTGTTTCGCCTGGGTAACCTACTATGAATGTTGACCTTAATGTGATTTCTGGGCAAATTTTTCGCCAATTTTCGATTTCGTGTAAGGTACGTGATACAGCTGCGGGGCGGGCCATTCTTTTCAACGTTTCAGGGTGAGCATGCTGAAATGGTATGTCGAGATATGGTAGAATTTTCCCTTCTGCCATTAATGGAATTAAATCTTTTACATGAGGATATGGATAGACATAGTGCAGTCTTATCCATACTCCCAAAGATCCTAAATCTCTGGCTAAGTCGAAAATATGTGCTCTGTGACCATTAACAGTAGAATGTTTTAAATCTAGACCGTAGGCTGATGTGTCTTGAGAGATAACTAATAATTCTTTTACGCCACTGTCTACTAGTTTTTCAGCCTCCTTGATTACGTGGTGGGCGGGTCTGCTTGATAAACGACCACGCATTTTCGGAATGATGCAAAACTTACATTTGTGATTACAACCTTCTGAAATTTTAAGATAGCTATAGTGTCTTGGAGTTAATTTAATTCCTGTAGGTGGAAGTAGATCAACAAAAGGGTTGGGTCTCGGTGCCACAATTCGATGAACTGCAGCTAGTACATTTTCATATTGTTGTGGTCCGGTTACGGTTAATACTTTGGGATGCTTTTTGGTGATGTAATCTGGCTGGGCCCCTAAACAGCCGGTAACAATTACTTTACCATTTTCTGCCAATGCCTCTCCGATTGCAGCTAAGCTTTCGGCTTTTGCGCTATCTAGAAAACCACAGGTGTTTACTATTACTGCGTCAGAACCAGCGTAATCGCTAGATATTTGATAACCTTCCGCACGAAGTTTTGTTAGTATGCGTTCACTATCTACCAAGGCTTTTGGACAACCCAATGAAACCATACCAACAGTAGGCTGATTTTTTTGTAAATCGTTGGGAATTCTTGGATTTGCTAGATCTGGACGGCGCATTATGTTCAATTTCACCATTGTTTAAACAAGTTATCTTTTAACAATAGCCTTTTTTCTGGATCCAAAGTCAAACTTCTATCTAAACCTACCTGCGACGATCACGCCTTTGGCTCATTGGTTGAAATGCAACGCCGACATGAGCTTCACAGTATGGTTTGCCCGCCTGAGATGGTAGACCACAAAACCAAAAATCTTCAGTAGCCGGGTCTCCGACCGGCCACTTACATGTTCGTTCGGTCAATTCAAGAAGAGAGATTTTTTTCGCCTTCTTTTCAATCTCATTCACGCGCGCCAAAGCTTCTGGGCTAATTTCATTTGCTGATGGTTGAGGAGGAAGAGGTTGGCCGGCGGGTATAATCTGCCGTCTTAAACTTGTTACATTTGATCTTGGTTCTGACGGAGAATTTGCAGTGGTTACTTTTGATGTTTTAGCCTTATTTGAATTTCTTTTTGTTTCAGAGAGCGACTTGACGGAAGCTTTTGATTTAGCATCAGATTTTGATGATGAACTTGTGGCTCGATTTGATAAGCCCAAACGATGCACTTTTCCAATTACTGCGTTCCTAGTCACGCCACCGAGTTCTTTAGCTATTTGACTAGCCGACTGGCCTTCGCCCCATAACTTTTTAAGAATTTCTACTCTTTCATCAGTCCAAGACATTTAAATTTCCCATACTTTTGACTCCAGTATCATAAACTTTAGTAACAGACTTACAAGGGCATATACCACCAAGATTTTTTTGAATTATCTTTTTGATGTGAGCTGTTGAAACAGACCAGCACTGATTAAATATAGTGATGTGATTGTAAGTCCCCACAAAATTATTGGGTTTGAGGAAAAATCAACCCAAGCAGACCACCCAGCAAATGAAATCCATAGAAGTGTAATAGGTAAAGAGGCATGACGCCAGCGCTCTGTTCGAACCGGGTGGATAAACTTCAATGGAAGAAACATAGCTATAGCTAGTGTAGTAACCAGCGATAGAATGATCCAAAAGTTTGGTTGAATTGCGAACATCACAAGAGCTACCATGTTCCAACATCCAGGAAATCCGTGGAAGCTATTGTCTTTAGTCTTCATATTTCCGTCACAAAAGTACATCGCTGATGCAAATGTTATTATAATTATTGTAACCCATCCGGTCCACCCCGGTAACAGGCCAGATTGAAAAAGTGCAAATGCTGGTATAAACACATAAGTTAAATAATCTATAATTAGGTCAAGCAGCACTCCATCGAACCTTGGGGCATAATTTTTGACATCAAATCTTCTTGCTAGTGGACCATCTATACCATCTACTGCAAATGCGACTACGAGCCATAAAAACATTAAACTCCATTGATAATTTGCTGCAGCAAGCATTGAAAGCATTGCAAATACTGCTCCTGAAGCAGTAAATAAGTGGACAGACAAAGCGGCAATTCTTGGATCCATTTTCATTCTATACGATTATATTAAGTCTGAGCGCAACTGCTAAGCCTGAGGATGAGTTTTAGAATAAACTTCCATAAGTCTCACACTATCTACCGCTGTATAAATTTGTGTGGTTGATAGACTTGCATGCCCAAGTAGTTCTTGAATGGTCCTTAAGTCACCGCCGTTTGATAATAGATGCGTGGCAAAGCTATGTCGAAGAGCATGTGGTGTAGCAGAAGCCGGAAGGCCAAGAAGATT
>Ga0208390_1000754_pt1 | contig 11708 bp, 6 predicted proteins | sample Knorr_S7_td_Surf_FD_185594 | JGI IMG/M metagenome (GOLD analysis project Ga0208390, IMG submission 185594) | Marine microbial communities from Southern Atlantic Ocean transect - Knorr_S7_td_SurfaceA_ad_6m_LV_A (SPAdes) (version 2) | ecosystem: Environmental > Aquatic > Marine > Oceanic | place...
CCTATTATTGGCAACCTTAGTTACAAAGTTTTTATAGATGTTTTCTGTGTTTTCTCTAAACTGCTTATTGAGATCCTTATTCATACCCCTGCTTAAATCATAAATATCACCAGCTTTTGTCATGCTTACGCCGTCATAATTCATGCCAGCCCACTTTTCTAATGGAGAAAAGTCAGGAATAATACTGTAAACACCAATTGACCCAGTCAAAGTAGTTTCTTCAGCCCAAATTTCTTCCGAAGTAGTGGTTACCCAAACCCCTCCGGATGCAGCTATGTCTCCCATTGAGGTCATTACAGGCCTGCCAGTTGATTGAAATTCCTCCAAAGCATTTGTAATCATGGATGATGCGTAGACATCTCCGCCAGGACTGTTTACCCTTAATACAATACCCTTTACGTTTTTATCATCTCTAGCCTTATTTATGTTATCCACAATGCCTCCTGAGCCAGCAATATTATAACCTATATTTCCGGTTACAATTGCACCTTCAACATGAATAATAGCAATTTTATTTTTCTCTTGAGCTTTCTTTTTCTCACTGTCTATATCTTCATCCTTAAGGGTGGATAAATATTCACTTCCTGTTATTCCCTCTGGACGCTCATATTCCCTTTCTTTTTCTTCTTCCTCATCCTCTTCTTCCTTCTCTTTTTTCTCATCTTCTTCATCTTCTCCCTCATTTCCATATTTTTCAACCAGATAGTTTCTGATTTCTTGTTTTGTCATTAGTTTGTCGACAAGACCAATTGCAAGTGCAGTTTCATTATCATTTCCATCATTTTCACTTACCAGCAAATGATAGTTGTCTCCGATATATTGAATTTTTCCTGCCTCGAAATCTCTTCCAGCCTCCATTTTACTTTTATATTTTTCCCAAATCGGAGTTACAAACTCTAGCCAAGCGAGCTTGTCTGTTTCAGACATGTTATTTCTTGTATAACCCTCAGGCCCTGATTTAAAATCGCCAGCAGCATAGACGTTCATGTTTACTTTAATGTTTCCAAAGAAATCTTTTTGATATTGTCTAACCCTGCTAAACCCAAATGGTCGAACAGAACCATAGGAATCTCTTTCTAAAATTAGCTCATTTGCTTGTGAAGCAAGGAGGTATCCGGTGGTTCCAAGACCACTTGTATAAGCAACAATCTCTTTTCCGTTTTCTCTTGCCCCTTTCAAGGCATCTGCTATTTTTAAAGCAGAAGTGTAATAAGCCCTTAAACCATCAACATCAAGATAAATAGCCTTAAGGTTGTCGTCTACACCTGCACTATCAATAACTTTTAAAATATCTTCTAACTCAATTTGATTGGTGGAGCCTCCAAAAATCTCAAATTCTTCAAAAGGATCGTCCCTAGTGATTGCCTTATCAACAATAACTCCTTTTGGCTCCAGGTATAATATCTTATCTTTCGTCTCAATTTCGTCAGAGTCAAACACTGATATTATACTAGACAAAACACCTATTACTATTATTAATAAGAAAAAAGCTGTAATGCTGTTTACAAAAAGCCGTCTAAATCTGCTTAGCAGCTTATCTATAAACGACATCATATTTTTAATTTTTTTAATCATATTTTTTTAATATTAATTTAATTCCAAAATGTTCTCTGAGGGGAGGCTTATTTTAAAAACAAATCGAATTTAATAAAAATAAGACGAATGAAAAAGTTTCAAACTTTTATTAGATTTAAGTATGAAAAATTTTTACACTCTTGCAATCTTTTTAATTGCACTTTCAATAAACGCTCAAGAAAACATAAAATATCAAAAACCATCTAAAGAAATTTTAGATTTAGTAGAGTATGAAAGACCACCCTCTGTTCAATATGATGAAGAAAAAAACCACATGGTTTTTTTATATAGAGACAACTATAAATCTATTTCAGATTTGTCTGAAAAAGAGTTAAGGCTCGGGGGCTTAAGAATTAATCCAAAAACAAATATTGGAAGTAGAGTTACCTTTTATAATAATGTAAAAATTAAAAAAATAAAGGATAAAAACGGATCGGTTAATCAGGTTTCAGGCCTACCAGATAACCCAAAACTAACTAACTTTACATGGTCTCCTGATGAAACTAAAATTGCACTAACCAATACAACAGAAAAAGGAGTAGAGCTTTGGGTTTTGGATCTTGAAACAGCAAGCGTGCTTAAATTGACAGATGCAATATTAAACGCCAATATAGGAGGGGTCATTAACTGGCAGCCAGACAGTCAGTCAATGCTGGTTAAAACACTTTCACAAAACAGAAAACCTTTAATAGACACAAGCTCTATAGTCCCTGATGGGCCAACAATTTCGAACAACTATGGAGCAAAAGCGCAAAACAGAACCTACCAAGACCTTTTGAAAAACAAATCTGACGAACATAACTTTGAACAGCTTGCAACTTCATCTATACACAAGGTATCACTTAATGGCAGCAAAGAAAAATGGCTTGATGACGCAATGTATAGAACAATTTCTTTTTCACCTGACGGAAATTATGTAATGGTTTCACAAATAAAAAAACCATTTTCATACTTAGTAACATATGGAAGATTCCCTTCTCAAACAGACGTGTTTAACAAGCAAGGAAAATTGGTGACAAACCTTTTAGACACGCCTTTAATTGAAGAGCTACCAAAAGGAAGAATGTCAACAACAACAGGGAAAAGAAGCTACAGCTGGAGATCAGATAAGCCCTCAACATTAATTTATGTAAAAGCTTTAGACAAAGGAAATCCAGCAATTAAAACAGAATATAGAGATGAGGTTTTTGAGATAGACGCACCTTTTAGCGGAGAAGGAAAAAGCTTGGTAAAAACCACAAATAGATTTAGCGGAATTGACTGGGGAACTGAAAGCACAGCTATTGTTTATGATTATTGGTGGGATACAAGAAACAGAAAAGCTTATGTTTTTAACCCCTCAAACCCAAGCTCAAAACCCAAAGTCCTGTATGACAGAAACTATCAAGACATATACAGTGATCCCGGTAGTTTTTTAAAAACTAGAAATATATTTAACAAAAGCGTTTTGATGCTTCACAAAGGAAGTGCATTTCTTAGAGGAGCAGGGTTCAGCGAGGAGGGACAGTTTCCTTTTATTGACAAATTAAATATTACAACCCTAAACAAATCAAGGGTTTACCAGTCAAAATATACAGACAAAGTAGAGGCTATCCAAGATTATAATCCTGCCACTAATGAATTGATAGTGAGAATAGAATCACCGACTGAATATCCAAACTATTATTCTAAAAAAACAAACGGCAAAAGATTAACCAAAATAACAGACTTTGAAAACCCTTTTGAAGAATTAAAAAATGTTAAAAAAGAAGTAATAACCTACAAAAGAGATGATGGATTAGAGCTGTCAGGAATTCTTTACTTACCTGTCAATTATGACGTAGAAAAAAAAGAAAAAGCACCAATGATTTTGTGGGCATACCCTAGGGAATTTAAAGACAGAAACAGCGCTTCGCAAAGCAATAAAAACGCTAATAGATTTACATCACCGTATTATGGATCAATGGTCTATTGGGTCACAAAAGGTTATGTAGTTTTAGACGACGCCTCATTTCCAATTATTGGAGAAGGAGATGAAGAGCCAAACGACAGCTTTAGAAAACAATTAGTTGCAAACGGTAAGGCGGCTATTGATGCTGTTGATAAAATGGGCTATATAGACAGGTCTAAGGTTGCTGTCGGAGGACATAGCTACGGAGCTTTTATGGTTGCAAATCTTCTTTCACATAGCAACCTTTATGCAGCTGGGATTGCTAGAAGTGGCGCCTACAACAGAACCCTTACACCATTTGGCTTTCAAAGCGAACAAAGAAGCTATTGGGAGGCCCCTAGCGTATACTATACAATGTCACCATTTATGCATGCTGAAAAAATGAAAACACCATTACTGTTGATACATGGAGAGGATGATAATAATTCAGGCACCTACCCAATGCAAAGCGAAAGGTACTTTAATGCATTAAAAGGTCTTGGAGCAACAGTTAGACTTGTAATGTTGCCTAAAGAAAGCCACGGTTATGCATCAAAAGAAAGTATTTATCATGTTCTTTGGGAGCAAGATCAATGGCTGGAAAAATATGTAAAAAACAAATAATTAAAGCTTTTGGCTCAAACTCTCAATTCTTCTTTTTATTTCATTTGAATTAAGAATTTGCTTTGAAGTGTATATTAAAAAAAAAGAAACTCCTTTCGCTATAAACTCAGCAAGCTTTACACTTTTTGCCTGCTCTTTTACTCTCCTTTTTATAAGGTTTCTATCAACAGCTAATGGAAAGAGTTTTTTAGAGACACTTACTCCATATTTTATCTCTTCATCTTTAAAATCATAGCCCTTAAACAATAGACCATCTGCTTTTATGGTAAAACCTTTTTCAAAAATGGTTTCAATTTTTTTTTTGTTCTTTAAGTAAAGAGCCATTAATCAATTACTACAGAGTTATCAAGTTGGTTAACATCCGCAATTCTTTTGCTAGGATCAATTTCAATTTTTATTATTTTTTTATTTCCTTCAACCACAAACTCATATTCAGAAGAAACCCAATTCCAGGGCTCCATTAAGTATACCTCTTTGTTAAAGGATTTGTAGCCGTGCAATAAATCATTTGGTATATAGTACAGATCAGAAGAGCCGTCTTCAAAAGAAACAACCACCTCTATAGGCATAGGAATTCTTGCTTTTCTTTTTAGTGTTATTACCCTTTCGCTTTCGAGTGAAGAAATATCAATACCATAATCTATTTTATGAGGAGTTCGCGTCCACTCGTTCAAGTACCATTCAAGCTCAAGGTCTGAAACCTTTTCAGCAACTCTTTTAAAATCGTTTGGGGTAGGGTGTTTAAATTTGAACTCTTCATAATATCTTTTCAATGTTTTATCAAGATTTTCTTTGCCAATTATATATCCAAGCTGTGAAAGAAAAACAGAACCTTTACTATAGGCTGAAGCACCATATGCGAAATTATAATCATACCTATCAGAGTGAATTGTTTGAGCCTGTTCTAAACCAGAACTAGCTAAAAGATAATATCTGTCATAACTGCTCTTGTGAGGAAATTCAGGATCTACATCGTTTACATAGTTCTCAGAAAGTGAAGTAACGTATTCTGTAAAACCTTCGTCCATCCATGCGTGCTTAGCTTCATTTGTTGCAAGAAGATGTTGAAACCATGCATGTGCCATTTCATGAGCGGTAACACCCAACAAGCTTGGGTACGGCCTTTCACCTGTAATCATGGTACACATTGCATACTCCATTCCGCCATCACCACCTTGGATTATTGAATATTGTTTCCAAGGATATGGGCCTATGCTTTTTTCAAAATATTTCATCAGTTTTACAGAGTCATCTTGAAGTTTTTTCCAGTCATCAATATTTACTGTTGGTTTATAAAAGAAGTGAAGATCAACTCCAGATTCAGATTTTTTAATATCATGTATATAGTCTGGGTCTGCGGCCCAAGCAAAATCATGGACATCTGGAGCATAAAACTTCCATGTGTTTGTTGCCTCTTCCTTTTCTTTAGGGGCTTTTTCTGAATATCCATGTCCAATTTCATTTGCATTAAGCAGGTATCCAGTACCGCCAACGACATAGTTTTTGTCAATAGTAATATTTACTGAATAGTTCCCCCAAACTCCATGAAATTCTCTACCTATGTATGGGTTTGGATGCCACCCTTCAGAATCAAACTCAGCTAACTTAGGAAACCACTGTGTCATGGTCATATCAACCCCTTCTTTGTTAAGCTTCCCAGACCTTCTTATCTGTAAAGGTATTTGAGCTGTGAAAACCATTTCAAGTTTTGTTTTTTTACCTGGCAATAAAGGCCTGTTAAGCCTTGCTAGTAAAACAGTTTCGTTCACTTCAAAGTAAACATCTTTTCCATCTTGTTTTAATGTACTAACACTGATATCCCCATAATCTTTTTCTTCTAAAGCAACTATTCTGCTTCCCACCCTTCGGTCTGGATCCCTTATTGTCCTAGATCTTACATCCATTTGGCTGTTTGGTTTAAAAGCATTAAAAAACAAATGGTAATACACCTTGTTTATTGTATCATTTGAGTTGTTTGTGTAAACTATAGACTGATCCCCATCATATGTAAAGTCTGAAATATCAACGTTGATGTTCATTTCATAATCAACATGTTGCTGCCAGTAATCTTGTGAGAAAGAAAGCTGAAAAAGAACTAAAGCAAATATTATTCTAACCATAATTATAATTCGTTTATTGAAAAAGACTTGTCAAATCTTATGCCTTTTTCAGTTTTTTTTAATGAAACAAGCTGATGGTGTGGATCATGCTCCATGAAAAGCAAGTACTCGTTTTCATACGCTTCGTTTAGAAAATCCGTTTTTTCAACCATTGTTATTAGTGGACGAACATCATAACCCATAATATATGGAACTGGAATATGACCCGCTGTTGGTATTAGATCTGCTGCGTATACTATCTCCCGCCCTTTATGTTTTATTTTTGGAATCATTTGTTTTTCAGTATGACCATCAACACATAATATTTCTAAACCTAGCTCTTCGAAATAGTTAAAACCTTTAGATGTATTGTTTATAAACTTAAGTTGACCAGACTCTTTTATTGGAAAAAGGTTCTCGTCTAAAAAAGAAGCCTTTTCTCTAGGGTTTGGATTGGTTGCCCAACCCCAATGCTTTTCGTTAGACCAATAATTAGCATTTTTAAATAAGACATCGTAAGCTTCTTTGGAGGAATCCCAAGCTACAGCACCTCCGCAATGATCAAAATGAAGATGAGTTAGCAGAACATCGGTTACATCATCAATATTAAATCCAGCAGAATTTATTGATTTAACCAAATTATCACTGCCCCAGCGCTTATAATATTTAAAAAACTTTTCAGATTGTTTATCACCCATTCCTGTATCGACCAGTATGAGTTTATCGCTGTTTTCAACAAGCATACACCTAGAGGACATTTCAATCATATTATCAGCATCAGCAGGATTGGTTTTTGTCCATAGAGATTTTGGAACAACACCAAACATAGCACCACCATCTAATTTAAAGTTGCCAGCTTCAATTGGATAAACATTCATAGACGTAAATGTAAAGAATTATCTTATAGTCAGCCTTAACACAGAACAAGCAGCTTTTTTAACAAACTTGTCTTCACCAGCGCCAAAAAGAATCCTTAACCAATTATCCTTCTCTGGTGTTCCTAAGATTAAAAGATCATAGCTTGCAGATTCCTCAGATATTGTTTCAACAGGATTGTTACTTTTTACAATTTTCAGCTCTGATTTTGATTTTGTTGAGGCAATTACTTCTTCTGAAGTTTTTTGAAGAGAACTTGTTTTGCGTTCATTTTCAGAAATAATATTTAAAAGGGTTAGAGATGCGCCAAAATGTTGACAAATTTTGTCAGCAACATCAATAAATGATTGATTTCTTCTTCCGGGTCTTAATGCAATTAAAACCTTGGAAAACCTTCTTACCCCATTGTCTTTGTATAAGGCGAGATTAGAGTTTACATTTCTTAAAAGCCAACCAATTGGATTTCCAACAAATATTCCAGACTGCTCTCTACCGTCCCATTCCATAACAAGCCACTTACACTTGCTCTGGCCTGTTATATTATCAATAGAATTTGCAACATCATGTGTTGCAATCGATTCATAAGAGATGTTTAGATTTTTATATTTCCCAAGTTTTTCTAACCTTCTTTTTTTCGATTCAGACGCTGGAGTATTAAGATCGATTGCCTCTAGGAATGTTTGATTTGGGACTTCGAACAAATTGATTGTATTGATTTTAGATTTATCATTAATGGATGAAGCCATTTCTACCAACATTTCTGTTGATGTTTCATCACCAAGAAGCGGTACAACTATTTCAGCATTGATATTGCTTATGTCATCTGATGAACCAGTAGACGTAAGCGTAGACTCATCCTTGTTTGATGATCCTCCTTTGAATAAAAAAGATAAAAACCTATAATTTGAAATAACACCACTTCTGTTAGTTTTGCTTCCATAAATTATAAAAATTATAACCCCAAGTATAAAAACACCAAACACAGACAGCAACGGCATTATGCCTAAATACGACAACAACACTATCCCGCTTAAAATTCCAAAAATCTGAACATATGGATAAAGAGGTGATCTGAAAGAGGGCTTATACCATTGTGCATTTGTTTCTCTCAGAACAATAACAGACAGCTCATTAAAAATAAACATTAATACTTTGAATGCGCTTGCTAGTTTAGCAATTTTTACCACATCTAGAAAAATAATGGCCAATCCAATAATTGTTGATGTTGTTAAAATAGCAGGGACAGGGGTTAAAAATTTTGAGCTTATTTTTCCGAGATAGCTTGGCATCAGCTTATCTTTTGACATAGCAAAAGGAAATCTTGAGGAAGCCAACACACCAGAGTTTGCCATTGACATCAATGTAATTACACCTACAACACCAGCAGCATAGCCAAAATAGTTACCACCAACACTTTGAAAAAGCGTATAGATGGGTTTAATGTCAGTGGCTAAAATACTTGCTTCGACGTTGCCGACCAACACAAGCGCCACTAGAACATATATCAAGGTTATTAAAAACAAAGAAATGATCATTGTTCTTGGAAGATTTTTCTCAGGATTTTTAATTTCACCCGCTACAGCAGCAATTTTTGTTACACCAGCATAGGAAATATAAAGAAATGCTACACCAGTAATAAAACCAGAGCTTCCGTCAGAAAAAACAGGTTCAGTTAATGTAGAATCGTAGCTGCTAAATCCTAAAAAAATTATTAAGATCAACGAAAGAATGCTGATTGACACAATTACTAGTTGTGTTTTTTCAACCTTCTTGACACCAAAAATATTTAGCAACAAAATAACAAGTAAAGCAATTAGGGCAATAGATTTTGTTAAACTTGAATCAACTTCAATTAAAACATATAAATATGCGCTTAGCCCAACAAGCGAAAAGGCGCTTTTAAGTAGGAGAGAAAGCCAAAGCCCAATTCCTGCAATAGTACCAAACAAAGGACCAAAAGCTCTTTCAATATAAACATAAGTACCGCCAGACTTAGGCATTGCGGTTGCTAGCTCTGACTTTGATAGTACAGCTGGAAGAATACAAAGGGCAGCAACCAAAAAAGCTAGCCAAACTGATGAACCAGTAATCCCTACAGCCAAGCCAGGCAACACAAAAATACCGCTTAGCATTCCGCCAATGCTAACTGCTATTGCACCTGGTAATGAAAGAGTCCTTTGAAGTTTTTTCATTTTATTCTAAAATACAGAAATTATTTCTTTAAAAAATAATTTACTCATTAACTGTTCCAGGAGCACCATAATAACCTATTCCATTTAGGTATGGGGCATCTGAAGTGATATGGTAATGATATATACCATCAGGAAAATCTGATGTTGGGTGTGCATGACCGTGATGATTGTCTAAATCACTACTTTTTAACTCATCGCCATTCTCTTCAGGGCCATAAATTGGGAAGCCATCTAGTAAAAACCCCAACAATGTGTTTTTGCCATAATTTTGAGTAAGCCAAAATGGTTCCATGTGGTAATGATATCTTCCTCCTCCACCTCCTCTTCCTGGTGCAGGATGACCGTTATATTGGTCGAAGGAGTTTATTTCGTTCGACAAAGGAGCTCCTCCACCAGCATATTGATTATAAAAAGGAACACCATTTAATGATACTCCAATAGGCCCCATAGCTGTAGTGGTTGTTGTAGTAGATTTTTTTGGGCTTGTGGGAATTTTAAATCTAATATTGCCTGCCGAAATTCTGTTGGGATTCAAATTGAAATTTGTAACGAAAGGATTTGAGCCATCATAAGGTGTATATTTTTCACTTTCCCATTGAGTCCCTAGAAAATAAGGACTTTTATGATCTGGCACACCATCTGTGTTTATATAAACAAAGCCATTTTCAATGTATACATCTGAAGTTGTTTTGTAAATTTTTTGATATAAGCTTAATGGGATAGTAATATCATTATCTGCGGTCTCATTAGGGCAACAGTCATTTTCGTCCTGACAAGAAGTGGTTATTAAAAAAAGAAGAGCTATGAAAGAAAGTTTTCTCATGTTTAAAACTAATCATTTAATTTAAGAACAGCCATGAATGCTTGTTGAGGTATTTCAACATTTCCAATTTGCCTCATTTTTTTCTTGCCCTTTTTCTGATTTTCTAAAAGCTTTCTTTTTCTTGTAATATCGCCTCCATAGCACTTGGCGGTAACATCTTTTCTTACAGCTTTAATTGTTTCTCTTGCAATGATTTTAGATCCAATTGCTGCCTGAACTGGAATGTCAAATTGTTGTCTAGGAATTAATTCTTTTAGTTTTTCACATATTTTTTTCCCCATTCTATAAGCATTATCAAAATGAATTAAAGCAGAAAGCGCATCAACAGGATTTCCATTTAAAAGAAGATCAAGCCTAATAAGTTTAGACTTTTTAAAACCTAGAGGACTATAGTCAAAAGATGCATATCCCTTGGAAATTGACTTTAATCTATCGTAAAAATCAAACACTATTTCAGCTAAAGGCATATCAAAAGAGAGCTCCACGCGTTCGGTAGTTAAATATGTTTGATTAGTAATCTCTCCTCTTTTCTCAATACATAAATTCATAACTGGTCCAACAAAGTCTGATTTTGTTATAATAGACGCCTTAATATAGGGCTCTTCAACTCTATCTAAAAAAGAAGGCTCTGGCAAATCCGAGGGCGTATTTACAATAATCATTTCATCTGATTGTTTTTTTGTATAAGCATGATATGAAACATTTGGTACTGTCGTTATGACTGCCATATTGAATTCTCTATCTAACCTTTCTTGAATTATCTCCAAATGAAGCATTCCAAGAAAACCACACCTAAAACCAAAACCTAAAGCAGATGAACTTTCAGGTGAAAAAACAAGCGAGGCGTCATTTAATTGTAATTTTTCCATAGAGGAGCGTAGGTCTTCATAGTCATCGCTGTCAACAGGATAAATTCCTGCAAAAACCATAGGTTTAACTTCCTCGAATCCAGAGATAACATCTGTTCCGCTAAAACTGCCATCAACAATTGTATCACCAACCTTAATTTCTTTAGCGTTTTTGATTCCAGTAATCAAATATCCAACATCACCGCATTCAATACTTTGTTTAGGTTGCTGCTTAAGATTTAGAGTTCCTACCTCATCAGCAAAATATTTTTTCCCAGTTGCAGAAAACTTTATTTCTTGTCCTTTTGAGATTTTACCTGAAAAAACTCTAAAATAAATTTCAATTCCTCTGAAAGGATTATAAACGGAGTCAAAAATTAAGGCTCTTAAATTATCATCAACACTTTGTTTTGGAGGAGGAACTTTTTCTACAATCGCTTTTAAAATATCAGAAACACCTTCTCCTGTTTTGGCCGAGGCTTTTATAATATCACTTTCTTTACAACCAAGAAGATCAACAATGTCATCAGAAACTTCTTCTGGTTTTGCAGATGGTAAATCTATTTTGTTTAACACAGGAATTATTTCTAAATCGTTTTCTAGAGCTAAATATAGATTTGAAATAGTTTGTGCTTGTACACTTTGAGCCGCATCAACTATAAGTAGAGCTCCTTCGCACGCTGCAATCGATCTTGAAACCTCATAAGAGAAATCTACATGACCAGGTGTATCAATTAAGTTAAGAATATAGTTTTCACCTTT
>Ga0208390_1000755_pt1 | contig 11706 bp, 10 predicted proteins | sample Knorr_S7_td_Surf_FD_185594 | JGI IMG/M metagenome (GOLD analysis project Ga0208390, IMG submission 185594) | Marine microbial communities from Southern Atlantic Ocean transect - Knorr_S7_td_SurfaceA_ad_6m_LV_A (SPAdes) (version 2) | ecosystem: Environmental > Aquatic > Marine > Oceanic | place...
TCCAGAAGGATGTGCAACAATTTTATGGAGGGACCCAAAAAAAATGCTCGATGCTGCCAAAGCAATGAAACTCTCTGCAAAGGATTTACTTCAACTAAATGTAATTGATGAAATTATTGAGGAACCTTTGGGAGGTGCTCACAGAGACAAAGAGTTCATCTTAGACAATGTAAATAAGGCACTTACATCTAGTTTGATTACTTTTCGCTCGATGTCTGCTGATGAAATTTATAATGATAGAAAAAATAAGTTTATTAAAATTGGAAGAAGTAAAGGGTTTGTAACTAATACTGATGAATTGAGTAATTTAAATGTTTATAAAGACCAAATTTTTAAAATTTTAAGATATAAAAAAACACTTTATTTTCTTTTTGGTTTTTTATTTCTAATCTCATTATTAATTATTTTATAAGCTCCCACAACATTTTTTGAATTTTTTTCCTGAGCCACATGGACAAGGTTCATTTCTTCTAACCTTTTTATTTATCTTATCTATCGAAGTTTTTTCACTCAATTTTTCATCTAATTCCTTATTTGATGTCTCAACAAATTTGAGATTCATTAGAACATTAATATAATCTTGTTTAAGCTTTTTTAGTAAGTTCTCAAATAATGTAAAAGCCTCTTTTTTGTATTCAATAAGGGGGTCTCTTTGCCCATAAGATCTTAATCCAATTACTTGTCTTAGTTGTTCTAAATATTGAATATGAGATTTCCAATTGATATCAATTGATTGTAAAAAAATTCTTTTTTCTATTTCTTTAGACTGATTTTCGCCTAAGAGTTTTACTCTTTCATTTCTTGCATTCTCAAAATTTTCAGACAATAGCTTAATTAGATCATCATCTTTTTTTTTTAACAAATTTTCTAAATCTTTTTCATCAAAGTTTTTACCTAAGAGAGTCTTGATTTGATTTTCAAAATGCTGACTTTTTGGATTTGATAGTTTCTCGATTTTTAAATTTATCATATTTTTTTTTATTTCATCAAAAAAATTATTAGAATAATCAAAAATCTTATCACTGTTCATTGCCTCTTTTCTTTGTGTAAAAATTACTTGTCTTTGATCATTTAAAACATTATCAAACTTAATAAGAGTTTTTCTTATATCAAAGTTTCTAGCTTCCACTTTTTGCTGAGCTCTTTCTAGAGCTTTGTTGATCCATGGATGATCAATACTTTCACCATCTTTTAGTCCTAATTTTTCAAGCATTTTGTTCATTGACTCTGAACCAAAAATTCGCATTAGGTCATCCTCTAAGCTTACATAGAAAATTGAACTTCCCTCATCGCCTTGACGTCCGGCTCTTCCTCTTGCTTGGTTGTCAACTCTTCTTGACTCCATTCTTTCAGTGCCTATAACAAATAGTCCACCCAAAGATTTAATTTTTTCTTTTTCTTTTATTAATTTCCCTTCATCAATAGTGTCCTTTTTTCCTCCAAGTTGAATATCTACTCCTCTTCCCGAAATACTTGTAGTTATGATTACTGATCCCTCTTTTCCTGCATTAGCAATAATCCCAGCCTCATTTTCGTGATTCTTAGCATTTAGTAAAACATGTGGGATTTTTTTCTGGCTAAGTAACTTTGAATAAACTTCTGATTTGTTGATGCTAGAAGTAAAAACTAATAGAGGTTGTCCAGATTTATTACAGCTAACTATTTTATTTATTATAGCAGTATTTTTTTCTCGCTCTGTTTTAAAAATTTGATCATTGTAATCTTTTCTTATCATTTTTTTATTTGTTGGAATTACCACGACCTGTAGATTATAGATGTCAAAAAATTCTTCAGACTCTGTTACCGCGGTACCAGTGCATCCAGAAATTTTTTTATAAAGTTTAAAATAATTTTGATAAGTTATAGAGGCTAAGGTTTGATTTTCTGCTTGAATTTCAATTTTTTCTTTTGCTTCTAATGCTTGGTGAAGTCCATCGCTAAATCTTCTACCCTCAAGTATTCTTCCTGTAAGTTCATCAATTATCTTTAATGAGTTATCTTTAACAATATAGTCTCTACCCTTCTCAAATAAGTGATTTGCTCTCAATGCTTGATTTACATGATGTACTAAATTTAAGTTTTCTGCGTCGTAAAAATTATTATTTTTTAATATACCTGTATCAGAAAAAATTTTTTCTACATTATTAATCCCTTTATTTGTTAACAAAATATTTTTATCTTTTTCATCTATTTCATAATCTGATTCATCGAGTCTTTTTATTAACTTATCCACAGCTTGATATTTGTCAGTTTTATCTTCAGCAGCACCTGAAATTATTAAAGGAGTTCTTGCCTCATCTATCAAACATGAATCAATTTCATCAACTATTGAAAAAAAATGTTCTCTTTGTACCATTTCTTCATTAGTAAACTTCATGTTGTCTCTAAGATAATCAAATCCTAGCTCACTATTTGTTGCATAAGTGATGTCACAATTATAATTTTCTTTTCTTTCTTTATCGTCTTGATTATTATTTATAAAACCCGAGGTAAAGCCTAAAAAATTGTAAATTTTTCCCATTTCTAAACAATCTCTTTTTGCCAAATAGTCATTAACAGTTACAATGTGAACACCTTTTCCAAGTAATGCATTTAAATATGCTGACAAAGCAATTGTTAAAGTTTTACCTTCGCCTGTTTTCATTTCAGCAATTTTTGCCTCATGCAAAACTATTCCACCTATAATCTGTACATCAAAATGTCTTTCATTCCTCGTTCTTCTTGATGCTTCTCTGACTAAAGCAAAGGCTTCTGGGAGTAATTTATCAATATCAATTCCATTATTTAATTTTTCTTTTAACTCCTTTGTTTTGTTAGGAAAATCAGAATCTTTTAGTTTTCTAGTGCTTTCTTCTAAAGAATTTATCTTCTGAACTATTTTTCCTATTCTATCTAGCTCTTTTTGGTTGTTCGATTTAATTAATTTTGAAATAAATTTTAATGGATTAAGCATTGGTTTTTTGATTTATTATTTACTTATATCCTTTAATATAATTAATAAATAAATATTTTAAATACTATGGGTATAAATTTATCTAATTTCTTACTATCTAAATCAAAAAACAAGAGAATGTTAGAATACCAAGATTTGGATCATATTGATGGTGTTTCGATCTCAACTGTATGTGCAAACCTTTACAAAAATGTCAGAGATGATTTAGTAATGTTTTATTTTAGAGATGGAGCAAATTATGCATCAGTTTACACTCAGTCAAAAATCATTTCTGAAAATATTAAGTGGAATTTAAATCAAAAATCTAAAAAGATATTTTCTTTAATGGTGAATTCTAGAAATGCAAACTGCTTTACAGGTAAACAAGGATATAAAAGTCTAGAAAAAATAGCTGAGCAAGTCTCACAAGAATTAACAAATAAACAAAAAATTGATGAGGACACTCCCAAAAAAATTAAATCTAAAGAAATAATGTTCGGTTGCACGGGTACAATCGGAGAAATGTTTCCTGAGCAAAAAATTAAAAATAAAATTACAGAACTCATAAAAAATATCAAATATACCCAAAATAAATATATATGGATGAAAGCTGCCTTAGCAATAATGACAACGGATACTCAACCAAAAATGGCAATGGAAAATTGTAAAATTGGAGGATGCTCAGTTAAAATATTTGGATTAGCAAAGGGTTCAGGCATGATTCAACCCAATATGGCTACAACATTAGGGTATATATTTACTGACGCTGACATACCAAATGAAATTTTAAAAAAACTACTTAGAAAAAATATTTCTACAACTTTTAATGCGATAAGTTGTGATGGAGATACAAGTACGAATGATATGGTTTGCATTTTTTCTACCGGTAAAGCTAGGCATTCTAAAATCAAAAATTTTAACGAAAAAAGATTAAGAGATTTTGAGGAGGCTTTAAGAAAAGTTCTTTTAAATTTAGCAAAAAGAGTAGTTTCTGATGGTGAAGGAGCTTCAAAATTCATCACCATAAACGTTGAGAATTGTAAAAACGAGTTTGATGCAAAAAAAATAGGTTTTTCAGTTGCGAACTCTCCTCTTGTAAAAACTGCTATAGCTGGAGAAGATCCCAATTGGGGAAGGATTATTATGGCTATAGGAAAATCAAATGTGCTAATAAATTTAGAAAAATTATCTTTAAAGTTTGGTGAATTATCTATTATTAATAATGGAAAATTAAATACTAGTTACAATGAAACTGATATTGCAAATTATATGAAAAATGACAACATTGAGATTAATATAAATATTTTTAAGGGCTCAAAAAAATTTACTACTTATACTATGGATTTTACAAAAAAATATATTGAGATTAACTCAGATTATAGAAGTTAAATTAGTTGAATTTTGTAAAAGAGTAATTAATTATACACAATGATTAAATATAAACTGTGTTGCAAAAAGTGTAAATTATTATTTGATAGTTGGTTCGCTTCCTCTTTAGAGTATGAGAAATTAAAAAAAAAAAATTTTTTAAATTGCCACAATTGTGGGTCAGAAAAAGTTGAAAAAACTCTTATGGCACCAAAGCTACTTAATAAGTCTTGGCAAAAAGATATAATTAAAAGAGATTATAAATTAAAAAAAATTGATGAAAAAATTAGAGAATATAAAAAATTTATCAGGAATAATTTTGAATATGTTGGTGAAAATTTCGCTTATGAGGCAAGATCCATACACTATAAAAATAAGAAAAAAGATAAAGGGATATATGGCACTGCCTCAAAGGAAGAACTTAAGGATTTAAGTGATGAGGGAATTAAGACTCAACTTATACCGTGGTTAGAAGATAAAAAAAATTAGTTTTTAATAAATTTAGCAATATAATTTACAGATGTATCTGAACTAAATTTCCAATCATTATTTAGCAAATCAAATTTTACCCCTTTTAAATCAGTTAATTTGAGACTAAATTTATTTAAAAAATTAATTAACTCGTCTGGTTTTACAAATTTTTCCCATTCGTGGGTTCCTATTGGAAGCCATTTCAAAATGTATTCAGCACCAATAATTGCAAATAGGTAAGATTTCAAAGTTTTATTTAATGTAGCAACAAACATTATTCCACCTTTTTTAAGTAGTTTAGAGCAAGATTTTAAAAAGAAATCCACATCTTCCACATGTTCAACGATCTCCATATTTAAAATAACATCAAATTCATTTTTTATTTTAAACTTCTCAGGAGATGAACAAAAATATTTAATATTTAAATTACTTTTTTTTGCATGAAGTTTTGCAATTTTGATATTATTATCTGATGCATCGATCCCAAAAACTTCAGCTCCAAGTCTTGACAAGGGTTCGGACAACAAACCCCCACCACAGCCTACATCTAAAATTTTAATTTCCGATAACGGATTATCTTTTTTATTCTTAAGATTAAAAGTATTTATAATATTTTCCTTTATGTAAGAAATTCTAATTGGATTAAATTTATGTAATGGTTTAAATTTACCATTAGGATCCCACCATTCCTCAGCAATTTTAGAAAATTTTTCTATTTCTTTTTTATTTATTGTGTTAGTTTTCATATTTATTAAACTTTATATACAAGATGTATTTAATCAATATTTTTATTTAAAATTTTAACTCATGAAAATTGTAGTTTTAAAATTTGGGGGAACTTCCGTTGGTAGCATTGATAGAATTAAAAATGTTGTGAAAATAATTCATTCTTATTATAAAAAAAGATATAAAATAATCGTTGTATCCTCCGCAATGAGTGGAGTCACTAATGAATTAATAAAAAAATCTAAAGAGATAAGTAGTAACTTTTCACCTCAAGAGTATGATGTTCTTTTGTCATCAGGTGAACAGGTATCTTGTTCTTTAATAGCAGCAAGATTAAATCATATTGGTCTTAAATCTCGTTCTTGGTTATCTTGGCAGGTACCAATTATTACCAGGGGTCAACATAAAAACGCAAAAATTGTCTCAATTTATAAAAATAGAATTATCAAATATTTAAAAGAGGGAGGAATACCTATTATCACTGGTTTTCAAGGAGTGGATTTAAATAATAGAGTAACAACAATTGGAAGGGGTGGTTCAGACTCAAGTGCTATTATGTTAGCAAAATTTTTTGGAGCAATAAAATGTATAATATATACGGATGTTGAAGGTGTTTATACAACTGATCCTAATAAACTTAAAAACGCAAAAAAAATAAAAGTTATCTCTTATGAAGAAATGCTAGAGATGGCATCTCTAGGAGCAAAGGTTATGCAACCGATTTCAATTCAAGATGCACGCTTAAATAGGATTAATATTGAAGTAAAGTCTTCTTTTAGAAAAAAATCTGGCACATTAATTACAAAAAGAAAAAACATCGTGAGTGGCAAAATAATTTCAGGAATTTCATCGACTGAGAATGATGCAAAAGTAACTTTGGTTGGTGTTAAAGATAAGCCAGGCGTAGCTGCAATGATTTTTAAACCCTTGTCAAAGAATTTAGTAAATGTTGATATGGTTGTTCAAAATATTTCTGCTAATGGAAAAGAAACAGATTTGACATTTACAATTAAAACAGAAGATTTGAATAAAACAAAAAAAATAATTAATGCAAATAAACACGTCAAATTTAGAAAAATTTTATTAAAAAAAGATGTTTCTAAAGTTTCAATCATTGGCGTTGGCATGATTAGTACACCTGGTGTAACTTTTAGAATGTTTCAAGCTCTTGCAAAAAAAAATATTAATATACAAGTTATCTCAACATCAGAGATTAAAATTTCAGTCTTGGTTGACAAAAAAAATACAAAAAAAGCTTTACTTGCTTTACATAAAGAATTTCAACTAGAAGATTAAATAATGAGTATTAGGCCATTTAGAAACATAAAAAGAAAAAAAACTAAAGAAATTAATGTTGGTAAAGTAAAAGTTGGGGGGAACAATCCTATAACAGTTCAATCAATGACAAATACACTTACTACAGATATAAAATCTACAATTAATCAAATTAATGAAATACATAATGAAGGTGCTGATATAGTCAGAGTATCTTGTCCTGATGAACCATCAACAAAAGCATTGAAAGAGATAGTGAAACATGTTGATGTTCCCATAGTTGCAGACATTCATTTCCACTTTAAAAGAGCGATAGAGGCAGCTAAAAATGGTGCTAGTTGTTTAAGAATAAATCCTGGGAATATTGGTAACATAAGCAAAATTAAAGAGGTGATTAAAGCAGCTAAAGATAACAATTGTTCTATAAGAATAGGTGTGAACGCTGGATCATTAGAAAAAGATATCTTAGAAAAATTTAGGGAACCTTGTCCAGAGGCTTTAGTTGAAAGTGCCTTAAGAAATATAAAGATCTTAGAGGACGAAAATTTTGAAAATTTAAAAATTAGCGTAAAATCTTCAGATGTTTTTTTGTCTATAGAAGCTTATCGTCAGCTCTCAAAAAAAATTCATTACCCGCTTCATTTAGGAATTACTGAGGCAGGAGGTTTTGTGTCTGGGAGTATAAAGTCCTCAATAGGTTTGGGTGTCTTATTGTTGGACGGTATAGGTGATACAATAAGAATTTCTTTATCAGATGATCCAATTAGGGAAGTTCAAATTGGAAATGAGATACTTAAGTCATTAAATTTAAGAGAGAGAGGTGTAAAAATTATTTCGTGTCCCTCTTGCGCTAGACAAGGATTTCAAGTTATAGAAACAGTGAAAGTTTTAGAAAAAAAACTTTCACATATCAAAAAACCCGTAACACTATCAATAATAGGATGTGTCGTTAATGGCCCAGGAGAGGCAGCAACTACTGATGTAGGAATCACAGGCGGCAAAAAGGGAAGTAACATGCTTTATTTGTCGGGAATTCAAACAGAGAAAGTTTTAACAGATGATTTGATCGAAAGAGTTGTTTTAGAAGTTGAAAAGAAAGCTTCGGAACTAGAAAATAGCTAAGATGATACCTTTGAAAAAAATCGAGGATTTGATTACTAAACATTCAGATTTAGAGAGAGATCTATCCTCAGGAAAAATAGATAAAAAATTTTTTGCGGAAAAATCAAAAGAATACTCAGATTTAAATGAAATAATAAGTGATGCAAAAAATTATATCTCATTTGAAAAAGATAAAAGTGAGTTACAGAAAATCTTGGATGAGCAAAATACCGATAAAGAACTATTAAGAATGGCAGAAATTGAACTTAAAGAATTAGAGATATTACATGAAAAAAATGAAAAAAAATTAAAATTGTTTCTACTACCTAAAGATGAAGCAGATAAAAAAAATGCTATAATTGAAATTAGAGCAGGCACCGGAGGTCTTGAAGCAAGCTTGTTTGCCTCTGATCTTTTTAAGATGTACGAAAAAGTGAGTAATAAAAAAAGATGGTTTTTAGAAGTGATATCTATTTCAAAGAGTGATGCTGGAGGTTTAAAAGAGGTAATAGCTTCTGTGAAAGGTACCAATATTTATTCTACTCTTAAATATGAAAGTGGTGTTCATAGAGTACAAAGAGTTCCGGATACAGAGACACAAGGAAGAGTTCATACATCTGCTGCGACTGTTGCGGTAATGCCAGAAGTTGAGGAAGTTGATTTAAAGATAAATGACTCAGATTTACGCATTGACGTTTTTAGAGCCGGTGGGCCAGGTGGTCAATCTGTTAATACAACTGATAGTGCTGTGAGAATTACCCATGTTCCAACCGGAATTTCTGTTTCTCAACAAGATGAAAAATCACAGCACAAGAATAAAGCCAAAGGTTTGAAAATTTTAAGAGCTAGACTCTATGAATTAGAAAGATCTAGAATTGATCAAGAAAGATCAAAAGACAGAAAAAGTAAAATTGGAACAGGTGACAGATCAGAAAGAATTAGAACTTATAACTTTCCTCAAGGCAGAGTAACGGATCATAGGATAAACTTAACCCTTCATAAACTTGAGGAGTTTTTAGAAGGGGAAGCCTTTGATGAGATGATAGAGTCTTTATCACTTAAAGCACAAGAACAGAGTCTAAGTAATCTTTAATTAATGAACATATTTGAGGCGATAAAAAAAGGAGACGCAATATTGAGAGAAAGTGGAATTAAATCCTATAAAATTGATAGTGAGATTCTAATGTCGCGGGTTATAAAGAAAAATCGCGCAGATATTATTTTGAATTCAAAAACTGAATTATCTCAAAAGGATTACAATTTATATGAAAATTTAATAATTCAGCGATCAAAACAAAAACCGATTGCTTATCTCACTGGAAAAAAGGAATTTTGGAAATATGAGTTTAGTGTTACAAAAGATGTACTAATACCAAGACCAGATACAGAAATTATCGTAGAAAAAACTTTAAAGTTAACAAAAAATAAGAACAAATTAAAAGTATTAGAAATTGGCATAGGTTCAGGGTGTATTCTTTTATCTATTTTAAAGGAAAGAAAAAATTTTTATGGCACCGGTATTGATATTTCAAAAAAAACAATAGAGATATGTAAGATTAATTGCAAAAACCTTGGTTTATCTAACAGGGTAAAGTTACTTAAAACAGATATTGACAATTTCAGATATGGCAAATATGATTTAATTATATCTAATCCTCCATATATAAAAAAGTTTGATTTAAAATATCTGGAGAAAGAAGTTAGTTTTTATGAGCCAAAACCTGCTTTAGATGGTGGTCTAGATGGATTATCAGAATTAAAGAAAGTTATTTTGAATTCATCTAAGTTAATAAAAAGAAATGGCAAATTAGTTCTTGAAATAGCTTTTGATCAGGCAGAGAGTGTAAAAAGTATTTTGAAACAAAATGAATTTTATATAAATGAGATTATTAAAGACTTATCCAAGAAAAATAGGTGCATAATAAGCACAAGGAAATAAAATATGGTAACTTTCAGAAATAATAACTCCAGGAGAAATAACTTTAGAAGAAATGAAAGAACTTTTAAGGTTAACTCAGAAAGAATGAAATACAATAACAACTTTTCACATAATGATAATTTTCAAAGAAAAATATCTGGAAGAAATAATCATAATGCCTCAAAATTAATCGAAAAGTATAGCAATTTAGCTAGAGAAGCATTGTCATCTGGTGATAAAATATTATCTGAAAATTATTTTCAACATGCTGATCATTTCACAAGAATTTTAAAAGAAAAAGAATTTCAAAAAAAATCTTTGGAAGATAAATCTTCTAAAGAAACTAATAATATTTTCTCCGAAAAAAAAGATAAAGAAGATGAAAATTTATCACAAGGTAAGGATTTAAAAAACAATAAAATTGAGACGAAAGTTAGTTAGTTTAAACCAATTATTTTTTCAGATTTTAAAACATCTAACTTAATTTTTGAAGTCTCAAACAGCTTACGCTCTTTACCTTTTAGTACTTTACCCGAGGGTAATTTAAGCTTTTGAGAATTAATCTTTTTTCCATTCATGATTACCTCATAATGTAAATGTGGACCGGTTGATTTACCTGTAGAACCTACGTATCCAATTGTTTGTCCTTGTTTAACTCTTACACCACTTCTGATGCCGAAAGCAAATTTTGACATATGTGCATAGACTGTTTGATATGTTGAGTTATGTTTAATGACCACACAATTACCTCCACCACCACACCATCCTGCTTTTTTAACTATTCCATTTCCAGAAGCCATTATTGGAGTTCCTATAGGTGCTGCAAAATCTGTTCCTCGATGCATTTTATTAAACCCATCAATAGGATGTTTTCTCATTCCAAAAGGAGATGACAATCTTGCACCGTTTATAGGAGTCTTCATCAATGCTTTTTGGCTACTCTTACCACTTTTATCATAGTGCCCTTTACTTTGATTATAGTCAAAAAAATATAAAGATTTGTCCTTTCCACTTAATTTTAAGTTTGCAAAAAGAATCTCTCCAGTTTCTACAATTTTTTTGTTATCATCTATAAATACTTCATACATAATTTGGAAGGTATCACGTTTTCTAATATCCCTTTGAAAATCTACCTCAAATCCATAAATTCTTGCAAACTCAATAATAGTATTAATAGGTATTTTTTTTTGGGTTGCAGATTTATATAAACTATTTAAAATTATATTTTCTCTATATACAATTTCTTTTCTTAATTTAGTTAAAATAATTTTTTGATTAAACTCATCTTTTTCACCAATTTTTGTTAAGTAAATTTTTTCGGTGTTAGAAATCTGAAAAATAAATTCTTTTAAATGATTATTGGATTGATCTACAGTAAATTGTATTTTTTGATTAGTTTTAAGCCTATTTAAATTGATTTTTTTTGACAAGTTATTTTTAATATTTGAAATTTCCTCTTCTTTGATAGCATAAGCCTCTAAAATTTTGTCAAATGTCTCACCTTCCTCAATTTTGTGCACTACTGTTTTAAATTTTGGCTCAAGATTTTCAAAAATATGATTGATTGTCTTCTTAAAATAAACGTTATTTAGGATGTTTTTATAGTTTTCGAAAATTTTTTTTTTATTAAAATTATAATAGGTCGTTGATAATATCGTTGTAATTAGTAACAAGCCCAAAGCAATAATTTCTGTGTTTTTGCTTAATTTTTTTTTAAATTTATTAAACATTTAGTAATTTTTAGATTTTGCAATTAACAGTTTTAATAATGCAAAAATACCAAAAAAAGCCCCTAAAAATAAGGTTTTTTTTCAGTTTTTTTATTGTTAAGTGCTTGATTTCCCCTAATTTTAGCCTATAAGCTTCAACTTCTCAAAAAAATATGACTCATAGCTAATTTTTTTGAAATTATTGA
>Ga0208390_1000758_pt1 | contig 11698 bp, 7 predicted proteins | sample Knorr_S7_td_Surf_FD_185594 | JGI IMG/M metagenome (GOLD analysis project Ga0208390, IMG submission 185594) | Marine microbial communities from Southern Atlantic Ocean transect - Knorr_S7_td_SurfaceA_ad_6m_LV_A (SPAdes) (version 2) | ecosystem: Environmental > Aquatic > Marine > Oceanic | place...
GTCTTATACAAAGAAAGATATAATTTTACAACCTCTATTAAAGCTTATAAAGGCTGAATTACCATGATCATTTGTTTACCATCAAACTTGGGAGGCAATTCTACCTTACCGATATCCTTCATATCTTCTTTAATTTTACCCATTAGTTCATTTCCTAGATGGGAATGCTGAAGTTCTCTACCTTTAAATCTTATAGTGAATTTGACCTTATCTCCTTTAGCTATAAATTTTTTAGCATTTTTGACTTTAAACTCATAATCATGAGTTTCAGTAACAGGTCTCATTTTAATTTCTTTTAAAGAAACAATTTTTTGTTTTTTCTTTGCAAGATTAGCTTTTTTCTGAGCATCATACTTATATTTACCCATATCCATTATTTTACATACAGGAGGATTTGCGTTAGGTGCTATTTCAATTAAATCTAAACCTTGATTTTTTGCCATGGAAATAGCTTCATTGGTATTCATCACTCCAAGATTTTCTCCATCACTTGCTATAACTTGTACATCAGGAGAAGAAATTCTATTATTAGATCTTGGACCTCTGTCCTTAGTTCTTCTTTGAAAATAATTTTGTTTGAAGTCTGCCACTTAGTTTGATGATGCTTTATTTAAAGCAGAGAATGTTTTTAAGAATTGATCTATACCCATATTTTCTTGTTTATTAGAGTCTAATCTTCTAATCGTTACTGAATTGGAGTCAACTTCTTTTTTACCACAAATTAATAAAAGCGGTATTTTTGCTAAAGAATGATCTCTAATTTTATAATTTAAATTATGATTTTTTAAATCTACTGCAGAACTTATGCCTGAATTTTTAATTTTATTTGATACTTCGACTGCATAGTCATTAAATTCTTCTGAAATAGGTATTACCATAGTCTGTAAAGGAGATATCCAAAATGGAAACTTGCCTGCATAGTTTTCAATTAAAATTCCAATAAATCTCTCTAGAGAACCAAATAATGCTCGGTGCAACATAACAGGAACTTTTTTAGTACCATCTTTATCAACATAAGAAGCATCTAATCTTCCGGGTAAATTTAAATCTACTTGTAAAGTTCCACATTGCCAATCTCTGCCAATAGCATCTCGTAAAACAAATTCAATTTTAGGACCATAAAATGCTCCCTCACCTTTATTAATAGTATATTCTAATTTAGAAGCTTTAACAGCTTCAAGCAAAGAGGCTTCTGCTTTATCCCATACTAAATCATCACCAACTCTTACTTCTGGCCTATCTGCATATTTTAGAATTACATTTTCAAAACCAAGGTCCTTATAAATATCTAGTATTAGATTTGTAACAATTAAACATTCGCTAGTAATTTGATCTTCAGTGCAAAAAATATGGGCATCATCTTGAGTAAAGGCTCTTACTCTTAATAACCCATGTAAAGCGCCTGATGGCTCATAACGATGAACTTTTCCAAATTCAGCAAAACGTAAAGGAAGATCTCTGTAACTTTTTAGGCCTTGATTAAATACCTGGATATGACCAGGGCAATTCATTGGTTTAATTGCAAAAACTTTCTCATCTGGTGTTTCAGAAGTATACATGTTTTCTCCATATTTTTCCCAATGCCCAGATTTTTCCCATAATTGTCTATCTAGTACCTCTGGAGTATTGACCTCTTTATAACCAGCTGCATCTTGTCTGCTTCTCATGTAGTTAATGAGCTTTTGAAACAAACCCCATCCTCTTTCATGCCAAAATACTGAGCCAGGGCTTTCTTCTCTAAAATGAAATAAATCCATTTCTCTACCTAATTTTCTATGATCTCTTTTTTCTGCTTCTTCTATTCTTTTCAAATATTCATCTAGATCTTTTTGAGTTGCCCAACTCGTACCATATATTCGTTGCAACATTTCATTATTAGAGTCTCCTCTCCAATATGCTCCTGATACTTTTGTAAGTTTAAAATATTTTCCGATTTTACCTGTAGAGGAGAGATGTGGACCTCTACATAAATCATGCCATTCTCCATGAAAATAAATCGATACATCTTCATTTTCGGGTATCGCTTCAATCAGCTCAGCTTTATAAATTTCTCCTTTTTTTTTAAAATGGCTAATTGCTTTGTTTCTATCCCAAACTTCTCTTTTTGTTATTTCATTCCTATCAACAATCTCTTTCATTTTATTTTCAATTTTTACTAGATCATCCTCTGTAAATGGTTCTTTTCTAGCAAAGTCATAATAAAATCCATTTTCAATCACGGGTCCAATTGTAACTTGTGTGCCAGGAAATAATTCTTGAACAGCCATAGCTAAAATATGAGCTGTGTCATGCCTTATAGTTTCTAAGCCCTCAGGATTTTTTGAGGTAAAAATTTTTACAGAACAATCATTTTCAATTAGAAAATCAAGATCTTTAAGTTCACCATCAACACTTATCACCATGGCTTGTTTAGCTAACGATTTGCTAATTTTTTCAGCTACTTCTAGTCCAGTAACTTTATTAGGAAAATCAATATTGTTTCCGTCGGGTAATGTTATTATCGGCATTTAATTTAATAATCTCTTATACTCTGAATAAGTAGAAAAGCACATTTTTTCAACATTAAATTTTTGAACTATGTTTTTTCTTCCCTCATTACCAATTGATTTTAATAGAGTTTCATCCATGTTAAGAGTTCTTAATATTTTATTACTTAATGATTTAGCATTTCCTGCTTCATATAAAAAACCAGTTTTTTCATCAATTATTGTTTCATTAGAACCTCCAATGTTGCTCGCTATAATTGGTTTTTCCATCGATTGTGCTTCAACAGCAACTCTACCAAAAGCCTCTGGTTCTGTTGAGGCTGAAACAATAATATCAGAAACTTTATAAGCTAATGCCATATCCTTACAATGATCTATGAATCTTATTTGTTTAGACAATCTGTATTGCTCCGAAAGTCTTATTAATTTTTTCTTATATAAATCTCTACCTTGATCACTGCCTAAAATTACAGCATAAAAAGCTTCATAACCCAGTTCTATATTCACTAAATTAATTGCCTCTATAAAAACTTCCTGTCCTTTCCAGGAAGTTAATCTACCAGGTAAAAGTATAATTTTTTTATCTTTTTCAATTTCCCATTTTTTTAATAATTTTTTTTCGTCAATTTCAATTTTGGTTGTTGGGTCAAAGTAGTCAACGTTTATTCCTCTAAAAATAACCATTAATTTTTTTTTCTCATTTAAATATTTTGAATAATTTTTTTTAATATGAGAAAAAATAAAATTAGATCCTGCAATTATTAAATCTGCTCTAGTCATTACTGAATTATAAATTTTTTTTATATTACTCTTAAAATTGTATGTTCCATGAAATGTAGTTACAAATTTTCGTCCTGTGATTTTTGTTGCTAACAAACATGACCAAGCAGGTGCTCTACTTCTCGCGTGAACAAGAGAAATATTATAAACTAAAATTATTCCAATTAAGATAAAAGAATTAATTAAAATTAATAAAGGATTTTTACTCTGTACTGGAATTCTAAATACCTTAACTTTTTTTCTATCTACAAATTTAAGTAATTCACCACCACTTGTTACAATAAATGATTTACAATTATTTTCTGGTAAATAATGCGCAATATCATAACAGCCTGTTTCAGCTCCTCCATAACCTAATTTTGGAATTACTTGTAAAACTTTTAAATCAGATGACATTTGATATGATTATATATTAATAGACAAAACTTATAAACGATTATGGCAAATTTCAGATTTCATCAAATATCAAATACAAAGAAAATTAGACATATTTCTAAAATTTTTAAAAATAGTTCTTTTATAGTTTTTTTGCATGGCTTTATGTCAGATCTTGAAGGAAAAAAACCAAATGCATTTTTAAAATTTGCTAAAAAAAACAAAATAAGTTTTTTGGCACTAGAATATTCTGGTCATGGGAAATCTTCTGGAAAATTTGTAAATGGAAATATTTCAAAATGGAGTAAAGAGACATCAATTTTAATAAAAAAATACGTTAAAAAAAAAGAATTTGTGCTAATTGGTTCAAGTATGGGCGCATGGATTTCGCTCAATCAATTCAAAATTTTCAAAAAACAGATTAAAGGATTTTTAGGAATAGGGGCTGCTCCTGAATTTTTAGAAAATTTAATGTGGAAAAAATTTACTAAAAAAATGAAAGAGGAAACAATAAGTAAGGGTATTTATCAATTAAAACATGGCAATTATGAATATCCAATTACTCTACAATTAATAAAAGATGGAAGAAAAAACAAAGTCTTAAATAAAAAAATTAATTCAAATATTAAAGTAACAATGGTTCATGGTGAAAAAGATGAGGCAGTTCCTGTCTCATATTCAAGAAAAGTTTTAAGATTATTTCCAAAAGCTAAGAAAAAATTAAATATTGTAAAAAAAGGTGATCACAGTTTATCAAATAAAAAATGGTTAAATATAATTTTAAAAGAGCTTAAATTATTAATTTAGCTAACTTTTTTTATATCTTTTTTTAAAGTAATTGGATTTTTTAATTTATCCAACATTTCTTTAGGACACACCTGAACAAAATTATTTACTTCATCATCAAAGTTTTCAATTATTTTTTTCGATAATTGAGACTCAGTTTCTTTAAAGTGCTCACTGACTAAATTTTTTAAATATTCTTTCCAATAATCTGTCTCTACATTTTGCCAAACTACTGACTCTGGATTTACTTTCTTTTCAAATTGTTGAGATTTATCATATATAAAGGCCATTCCACCTGTCATACCAGCTGCAAAATTATCACCAACATCTCCTAAAATTACTACAGTTCCACCAGTCATATATTCACATCCATTAGAATCGCATCCTTCAATTACTGTAACTGCACCAGAATTTCTAACTGAAAATCTTTCACCAGCTTGGCCAGCAGCAAAAAGTTTTCCTGAAGTAGCTCCGTAAAGAACAGTATTTCCTAAAATTGTATTCTCATTTGAAACTAAATTGCTCTCTTCAGGTAATTTTATTGAAATAGTAGCTCCTGACAAACCTTTACCAACATAATCATTTGCATCTCCCTTTAACACAAGTTTTAAACCTTTAGAAGAAAATGCACCAAATGATTGACCTGCTGATCCTTTAAAATTTAAAACTAAAAAGTTTTCATCAAGTTTTTCATAACCATATTTTTTATACAAATGATGAGAAATTCTAGTGCCTACTGCCCTGTGAGTATTTTTTATTTGATATTCTTTCTCAATTTTTTCAGAATTATCTAAAGCTTGTTCAATTTCTGGCCAAATTTGTTGGTCAAGAGTATCTGGTACACTATTTATTTCTTGATCCTCACAATACCTTGGATTATTTCCAGTATCAGCTTGAACAAATAAAGGATTTAAATCTAAATCGTCTAAATTTGGAGAACCTTTACTAACCTGTTTTAACAAGTCTGTCCTACCAATCACTTCATTTAATGATTTAAAACCTAAATTTGCTAATATTTCTCTTACTTCACTGGCTATAAATGTAAACAAATTAACTACTTTTTCTGGAGTCCCAGTAAATTTTTCTCTGAGCTTTTCATCTTGAGTGCAAACGCCTACTGGACATGTATTTGAATGACACTGTCTTACCATTATACATCCCATTGCAACTAATGCTGTAGTAGCAACACCATATTCTTCAGCACCCATCATTGCAGCTATCACCACATCTCTTCCTGTTTTAATCCCACCATCTGTTCTTAATGTAACTTTATGTCTAAGATTATTTAAAGTTAATACTTGGTTTGCTTCTGTCAAACCCATTTCCCATGGTATTCCAACATACTTAACACTAGTCTGTGGTGTTGCTCCTGTTCCACCATTATGTCCAGAAATTAATATTATATCTGCTTTTGCTTTAGCTACACCAGCTGCAATTGTTCCTACTCCAGAGGAAGCAACAAGCTTAACTCCAATTCTTGCTTTAGGATTTATCTGTTTTAAATCATAAATTAGTTGTGCAAGATCTTCGATTGAATAAATATCATGATGTGGTGGTGGTGATATTAAAGTAACTCCAGGAGTTGAATGTCTAAGTTTAGCAATCTCCTCTGTAACTTTAAATCCTGGTAGCTGACCTCCCTCACCAGGCTTAGCGCCTTGTGCAATTTTAATTTCTATCTCATTACAATTATTAAGATAATTAACTGTAACTCCGAATCTTGCAGAAGCTATTTGTTTAACTCTTGAGTTTGCGCTGTCACCATTATCTAAAACTTTAAATCTACTTGCATCTTCACCGCCCTCTCCACTACATGAAGCACCTTTAATCCTATTCATACCAGTTGCCAAAGTTTCATGCGCCTCTTTTGATAAAGCTCCATGAGACATGCTCCCACTTCCAAATCTTTTTAAAATATTTTCTATTGGCTCAACCTCAGAAATATCTATTGGCCCACTTAATTTTTTTTCTCTGAAATCAATTAAGTCTCTAAGATTAATAGGTGGTAAGCTGTATATTCCATCCGCATATCTTTTATAGGCATCATAAGAATTAGATCCTACTGCACTTTGAAGTAAATGAATTAATTTTCCTTGATATTGATGAGTTTCACCATTTTTACGATATCTATATATACCGCCTATCGGCAATATGGTTTCAGAACTTTCAAATGCCTCTTTATGTATTTCTCTAATTTTTTTCTCTATACCCGTAAGTCCAATACCTGAAATTTTAGAGACAACTCCTGGAAAATAATCTGCAACAATTGTTCTACTTAAACCTACGGTTTCAAAGTTACATCCACCTCTATAAGAACTTAGAACTGAAATACCCATCTTAGACATGATCTTTAATAAACCTGCGTTTACTGATTTTATGTATCTCTCTACACATTCATCAAAGCTAAATTGACCAAATAATTTCTTTTCATGACGCTGAAATAAACTATCAAATGCTAAGTATGGATTTACAGTAGTTGCTCCAACTCCTATTAAGGTTGCAAAAGAGTGTGTATCTAAAGCCTCTCCAGATTGAACATTTATTGATACATATCCTCTTAGTTTTTTTTCAATAAGGAATGAATTAATTGATCCAACTGCTAAAAGCATTGGTATTGGAAGTTTTAAGCTAGAAAGCTCTTTGTCACTTAAAATCAATTGAGTAACTCCCTGTCTTACTGCAATTTCAGCTTCTTTTTGAATTTTTTTAATTGAATCAAATAAAGTTTCTTCCTCAGAAAAAGTACAATCAATTATAGATGAATTGTTACCAAAAAAATTTATAAATTTTTCAAACTGAGAATTTGATAATATTGGACTATTTAAAACATAAATATTTTGCTTTGTTAAATTATCAAAATTTAAAATATTTCCAAGATTTCCAAATCTTGTTTTCAAACTCATAACCTTGTTTTCTCTTAAAGAGTCTATTGGTGGGTTTGTGACTTGACTAAAATTTTGTCTAAAAAAATGGTACAACGGTCTATACCTATCTGACAAAACAGCCAATGGTGTATCGTCCCCCATAGATCCAGTTGCTTCTTTAGCATCTTCTGCCATAGGATGCAGTATGAGCTCAAGATCTTCTAGACTTATTCCAAAAGTATATTGCCTTCTTCTTAAATCATCTCCCGAAAAAGAATTTTTTTCATCTGAAATAGTTAACTTATCATCTAGGTCGATAATTTGTGAATTAAAGTGTTTATACTCTTTGGCTAAATAATCTTTTATTTGCTTGTTTGTAAATACTTTACCTTTTTCTATTCTAACTCCAATTATTTCCCCAGGACCCAATCTTCCCTTTGACAAAATTCTTTTTTCATTTAATTCAATCATTCCTGTTTCAGAACCTGCAAATAATAATTTGTCTTTTGTAATTGCGTATCTTAAAGGTCTTAATCCATTTCTATCATTTGCAGCTATAACCCACTCATTATCAGTTCCAGCAATAGCAGCTGGTCCATCCCATGGCTCCATTGTACTGTTCAAAAAATTAAATAATTGTTGGTGATCTTTTGGTAGAGTTTTATTTTTTTTAGACCATGCGTCTGGAACTAACATAAGCTTCGCCAAAGGCGCAGGCTGACCAGATATATTTAATAATTCAAAAACATTGTCTAATGCAGCAGAGTCTGATGCTCCCTGTTGTATAACAGGTTTTAAGTTCTCAACATCGTCAAAAAGGGGACTGTTCATCTCTTGTTCATGAACTTTCATCCAATTTTTATTTCCTCTATAAGTATTAATTTCTCCATTATGCGCTATAGCTCTAAAGGGTTGAGCTAAATTCCAGCTAGGTGCTGTATTTGTTGAAAATCTTTGATGAAAAATAGCAAACCTTGAAACAAATCTCTCATCTTTTAAATCAAGGTAGAAATCTGAGATAGCTTCAGCTAAAAACATCCCCTTGTAAATGATAGATTTAGAACTCAATGAACAAATATAAAAATTGTTTAAAGATTTTTTAAAAGCTTCATTTTCTATCTTTCTTCTAGTTTCATAAATTTTTCTTTCTAAATCTTTATTTGTTAATTCTGGATTATAAGGTTTAAACAATACTTGGATAATTTCAGGCATTGTTTGGAATGCCTTTTCTCCTAAAACTTTTGGATTAACTGGAACTTGTCTCCAACCGTAAATACTAAAATCATTTTTTGTTAATTCACTTTCTACAATAGTTTTGCAACTTTCTTGCGCTGCATAATCATTCCGAGGCAGAAATATCATACCCACACATATTTCAGAATTGTCATGTGTGTGTCCTGTCACTTCTATCTTTTCAATGAAGAAATCTTTTGGTATTTCAACATGAATTCCAGCTCCGTCACCAGTTTTCCCATCGGCATCTACAGCGCCTCTATGCCAAACTGCTTTTAACGCTTCAATACCATACTCTACAACTTTACGAGATTTTTTACCTTCAGTTGATGCAATTATACCAACACCACAAGCATCATGCTCCATGTCTTCTGAATAAACATTATTTTCTTTTAAAATGTGAAGGTTCTTTTTATAATTTTTCATTAAGCCACTCTTTTTTCCACTTTAGATTTACTCTCTAGATAAGTTTTAATTGAAGCTGCTGCATCTCTTCCATCTTTTATCGCCCAAACAACTAATGAAGCTCCTCTAACTATATCACCAGCAGCAAACACCCCTTTTATATTTGTTTCCATAGTATCAAAATCTGTTTTAATAGTTCCCCACTTTGTTACTTGTAATTCACTACTATCAAATAAATTCGGTAAATCCTCAGGATCAAAACCTAGTGCTTTGATAACCATATCTGCTTTTGTTTCGTAACTTGAGCCTTCTTGTACTTGTGGCTTTCTTCTTCCTGTCTCGTCTGGATCACCTAGTTTAATTTGATCTACAATTATTTTTTCTACTTTATTTGTACCTTTAAATTCTTTAGGACTTGATAACCAAACAAATTCAACACCTTCTTCTTCTGCATTTGCAACTTCTCTTGCAGATCCTGGCATATTTTCTTTATCTCTTCTATACAAACATTTAACAGATTTTGCCTTCTGTCTTATAGAAGTTCTCACACAATCCATTGCTGTGTCACCTCCACCGATTACAACAACATCTTTACCTTCTGCGTTTAAAATTCCTTTATCAAACAACTCAACATCATCTCCTAGACCTTTTTTATTAGATGCTGTTAAAAAATCCATTGCAGGAAAAATATTATCAAGATCATTTCCAGGTAAGTTTACTTCTCTTGCTTTATAAACTCCTGTAGCAATTAAAATTGCATCGTGTTTTTTTCTCAATTGGTCTAGGCTTGCATCCTTACCAACTTCAAAATTTTGAACAAATTCAATTCCTCCATCCTTTAAGAGTTTTGTTCTTCGCTCTACAACTTCTTTTTCTAATTTAAAATTTGGAATTCCATAAATTAATAATCCTCCTGCTCTATCATATCTATCGTAGACAGTAATTTTATATCCATTTTTTCTTAATTGTTCTGCAGCAGCTAAACCAGCAGGACCTGCTCCTATAATTCCTACGCTTTGATTTTTTTCATTCGTTACCTTAATTGGTTTTACCCAGCCCTGAGCCCAAGCATTATCTGTAATATATTTTTCTACTGATCCAATAGTTACTGTTCCATGACCAGACTGTTCAATTACACAATTTCCCTCGCATAATCTATCTTGGGGGCAAATTCGGCCACACACTTCAGGCATATTGTTTGTGCTTTGGGATAATTCATACGCCTCTTTTAATCTTCCCTCTGCTGTCAGTTTAAGCCAATCTGGAATGTTGTTACTTAAAGGACAATGAACTTGGCAAAAAGGTACTCCACATTGCGAACACCTACTCGACTGTTCTTTGGCTTTTTCATTGATATACTCGTCATAAATTTCTTTAAAATCTTTCTTTCTTGTATCAACTTCTCTTTTAGGTGGAGTTTGTTGACCTATTTTAACAAATTTGAGCATTTTATCTGGCATAATATTATTTAAGTTACGGCAAAATATACCCTGATTTATGTATATAAAGCATAAAAAAGGTCATATATATTGACCTTAATTTTTAAATTATTACCACTAATACACAAGTTTTTAATTATTGCATAGCTATTATGCTTAAATCGAATTGTTTTAAATAAATACTTTATAAGTTACGTAGAAATAATGTTTCAAAATATTATAGAAGTTTTAATTCTCTCTGCAATTCAAGGAATATCTGAATTTCTTCCTATTAGTTCCTCTGCTCATTTAATTTTGGTTTCTACTTTATATGAATTTAAATCTAGTTCCTTGCTTATTGATATCAGCCTCCATCTAGGTTCACTAATAGCAATAATTTATTTTTTTAAAGATGAATTGTTTGATATCAGAAAAAATAAAAGAATTTTAAATTTAATTGTATTAGGATCTATTCCATTAATAATTGTTGGATACATACTTTATAGTACAAATTTAATTTATCAGTTAAGAAATTTAGAAGTAATTGCTTGGACTACTTTAATATTCGCAATAATTTTATACATCTCAGACAAAAATCGATTTGATAAAAAAATTTCTTCAAATTTAAATTTTCAGTCAATAATATTTATAGGTATTTTCCAAATTTTCTCTCTTGTACCTGGAGTAAGTAGGGCAGGAATTACTATAACAGCTGCGAGAATTTTAAAATTTAATAGAGTAGATTCAAGTAAGATATCTTTTTTACTTTCAATCCCAGCATTAGCTGGAGCTAGTGTCTTAAGTTTGAAAGATGTTTTTGAACAATCAATTCAATTTAATTACTTAGTTTTTATCGCAATTATATCTTCTTTTATTTTTTCTTTTCTAACAGTTAAATTCTTTTTAATTTACATAAATAAATTTTCAATGAATGCGTTTGTGATTTATAGAATAATAATTGCTTTAATTTTATTAAATTTAATTTATTAAGTATATTTCTTTTTGACTAAAGGCAGTAATTGAGACAAGAGGACTCCACATAGAATAAAAAAGCATCCAAGTAAATTATTAACATCTAGAATTTGATTTAAAATAAACCAAGCAGCTACAGTCGCAAATACACCTTCAAGAGAAAAAATTATAGCAGCAGGTGCTGGAGTAATATTGCGCTGTGCATAAATTTGTAATACAAATGCAAATCCACCAGATAATATACCTGCATATAAAATTGAATAAAATTCCATTAAAATATTGCTGAAAATAAATTCTTCATAAATAATTCCAATTATAAATGAAAAAATAGCCACAATTAAAGTCTGTACAGCTCCTAAGGTAAGTGGAAGATTGTATT
>Ga0208390_1000765_pt1 | contig 11645 bp, 10 predicted proteins | sample Knorr_S7_td_Surf_FD_185594 | JGI IMG/M metagenome (GOLD analysis project Ga0208390, IMG submission 185594) | Marine microbial communities from Southern Atlantic Ocean transect - Knorr_S7_td_SurfaceA_ad_6m_LV_A (SPAdes) (version 2) | ecosystem: Environmental > Aquatic > Marine > Oceanic | place...
AGGCTCCTGCCGATGAGGCTCCTGCCGATGAGGCTCCTGCTGATGAGGCTCCTGCTGATGAGGCTCCTGCTGAAGAGGCTCCTGCTGATGAGGCTCCTGCTGATGAGGCTCCTGCTGATGAAGACAAATAGTTTTTTATGTACACTAATCATGTAAAAATTGGAACTGTTGTTTCAAAACATGGTTATAAGGGTGATATAAAAATAAGTGTATCATCAAATAATCTAGTCACTTTTCCAGACTTAAAATATCTTTTTATTGAACTAGATGATTGTTTTATTCCCTTTAAGATTGACAATGTAAGATCATTCTCAAAAAATGTTTTAATAGTAAAACTTAAAGAAATAAGGTCTGAGGATGAAGTCGATGAAGTTATTCATAAGAATATTTATGTTGATTCTACTGAAATTGAATCCAATATAGATTCAGGATTCTTTTATAATGATCTCATAAATTTTGATGTTTTCAGAGATTCTAGAAAGATTGGTAAAATTGAAAATATTAATTCCAGGCTACCTCAACCAGTTTTTGAAATAATGTATGACTCAAGAATAGTTTTAATTCCAATTCATGAAGACTTTATTAGAAAAATTGATAAAGTAAATAATATAATTTATTTAGATATTCCTGATGGATTATTAGAAATTATTTAATTGAATATTTAATTCATATTTTTGTAATCTAAGTTCCAAATTATGCATGACAATTTTACATCTCCAGATTTTTATCAAATTGATGATTTGCTTTCTGAAGAACACAAGTTAATAAGAGAGTCAACAAGACAGTGGGTTTCTAAATCCGTTTCTCCTATCATTGAGGATTATGCTCAGAAAGCTGAATTCCCAAAGCATCTTATAAAAGAACTTGGTGAGATTGGTGCTTTTGGACCATATATTCCTGAAAAATACGGAGGTGCTGGGCTTGACCAGATTAGTTATGGTATTATGATGCAAGAAATTGAGAGAGGTGACAGTGGAATAAGGTCTACCGCATCTGTTCAATCCTCATTGGTTATGTATCCTATCTATAAATTTGGAAGTGAAGATCAAAAAGAAAAATTTTTACCTAAACTTGCAACTGGTGAGATAATGGGATGTTTTGGACTAACTGAACCCGATCATGGTTCGAATCCTGGTGGCATGATTACTAATTTTAAAGATCATGGAGATCATGTAATATTAAATGGATCTAAAATGTGGATTTCAAACTCTCCATTTGCTGATATTGCTGTTGTGTGGGCTAAAGATGAGAACAAAAGGATACATGGGATAATTGTTGAAAGAGACATGGAAGGTTTTTCAACTCCCGAAACTCATAACAAATGGTCATTAAGAGCCTCTTCCACAGGTGAATTAATCTTTGATAATGTTAAAGTACCTAAAGAAAATATTCTTCCAGGAAAATCAGGGCTTGGTGCACCACTTATGTGTCTTGACTCTGCTAGATATGGAATATCGTGGGGTGCAATTGGTGTTGCAATGGACTGTTATAATACAGCACTAAAGTATTCACTAGAAAGAGTTCAATTTGGAAAACCAATTGCAGCTAAACAACTTCAACAAAAAAAATTAGCTGAGATGTTAACTGAAATTACAAAAGCTCAGTTGTTATCATGGAAATTAGGAAAGCTAAAAAATGATGATAATGCCTCTTCTGCTCAAATTTCTCTTGCAAAGAGAAATAACGTAGATATGGCAATTAATATTGCAAGAGATGCAAGACAAATATTAGGCGGAATGGGTATTACTGGAGAGTACAGCATAATGAGGCACATGATGAATCTAGAATCAGTTATAACATATGAGGGAACACATGACATTCACCTGCTTATTTTAGGTAATGAAATAACTGGTCACAGCGCATTTTAAAAGTAAAATACAAACCCAATACTTGGGATAATTGCTGTCCTATTATCGCTTTCAACTTCGATTAAACTTCTAGGTATAATTACATTTTGATTACTATCTCTTAGAAGTCCATATTCGGGTGGAACTGGAATTTCATTTGCTAAAAGATTCTCAGCATCAATATAAAAATTCATTGAGGTTGACTTAAAATTCCATCTTTTATCAATCCTTAAGTCAAGTTTCAAAAACTTATCTAAAAAATAATTACCTAACTGAGAATAATCAAATATTATTTCAGGGTATGACATATTACTTAATTCAAAATTGATTGGAGCATATGGAGTTTTGTCTGTATATCTAAGTTTGGAACTGATCTCCCAATTTTTTTTCAATTTGTAACCGCCTGTAAATGAAAATAAGTTCCTATTATCCCAAACTGAAGGCAAATAAATTTTATCAATTCCAGAAAATTTTGAATAAAAGAAAGTGTAAGATAAAATACCATAGAAATTATTTTTAAGTTTTTGTTGATATAGAAGTTCTATCCCATATGATTTTCCTTTTCCTATGGTTAATATTTTTTCATTACCTAAAACTTCAAAATCACCACCTTTGTTTGCTAAAGAGACCATATCTGTTGAAGATACAGGGTAGTTACTATATCTTTTATCAAATAACTCAATAGTGAATCTGGATGACTCTGAATTAATAAACTCAAGTCCAACAACTATATGATCACTTTGAGTATATTTTGAGTTTTTATTAATCAACATATTATTTAAGTCTCTGAATCCAAGTGAGGTATATGTTGGCATTTTGTAATACCGACCAGATGTTAAATTTAAATTCCACTTATTATTCTTAGATAATGATAGGGAAAGTGCTAACCTTGGTGATATGTTCTCAAAAATTTTATTTTCTGATGTAAAATTATCTTGATCTGTTCTTACTCCAAATGAAAGAGATAATTTATCATTAAAAAATCTTTTAGAAGATTTTATAAATAGTCCATACTTAAAAAAATCAATATTTGAATTATAATTAATATTGAAAAATTTAAACAATGTCCTATTAGAATATTTTGAAAGTTGAAAATTTCCACCAAATGAAAATTTATAATTGTCAAAATTGTTGTTGCTTATAAATCTTACTTTTATGTCCTCTTCAGTTGAAAGATTTGAATAAACTTTATTTTTTCTAGACACATTATCCTCAAATCTTTCAAAGTTATTTTCAAGTTTATTATTACTTAATGATAAATTGAAAAATCCATTTGAATTTTTATAAATTCTTTTCCAAGTGACTCCAAAAGTTCTTGATCTTTGATTAGTAATTGGTATTTGTTCAATTGTTGATTGATTCTCAAAATCGAATTCATCAGGTTCATTTACTGTTAACTCATCAATTGAACCTATGCCTATAAAATTTATAAAGTTGAAATCATCAATTTTATGATTTAACTTCATTTGATAATCCCAATAATCAGGAAGAAATGAAAAACCAAAAGCCTTAAAAATAAATTGTAAATAGCTTCTCCTCAAAGAAAAAATAAAAGAAGTGTCTTGATTTATTGGACCATCTAATGTAATTCCAGCTTCACTTGAACCAATTCGAAAATTTCCTGAAATTTTTTCTTTGTTAGCTTCTTTTTGAACAAATGACAAGACCCCTGATAAAGCATTATCATATTCTGCACCAAAAGAAGATGTTGTAAGAGTAACATCTTTTATAAAAGATATATTTACAAGCCCCACTGGACCTCCAGAACTCCCTTGAGTACTAAAATGATTTATGTTTGGAATTTCAATTCCATCAATATAATAGACTGTTTCATTTGGTCCTCCACCTCTTATAATTATATCATTTCTGAATCCACCAACTGATGGAGAAATACCTGGTAAACTTTGAATAACTCTAGTAATGTCGTTATTACCTCCAGGATAAGTTTCTATCTCAACAGCGGAGAATGTTTGAGTTGACAATGGAGTCTCAATTGATGTTTTAAATGGTGACTCTACTAAAATTACTTCATCAAGTTCTTCAGATGAAGGGTTTAATCCAAACTGCAAAGATTGGTTTCCTGCCGATTTAATTATAACATTGAATATAGTCTGAGATTTAAACCCTATAAAACTGGCCTTAATGTTATAACTTGAAGTAGGAATATCCTTTATTTCAAAAAGCCCTTCACTATTGGTTATTGCAAAAAAGTCAGAATCTTCTACTTGAATTGTTGCACCTTCAAGAATAAGTCCATTATCGTTATTAAAAACTTTCCCTGAGATAGTTCCTAAATTTTGAGAATGTATGTTTAAGGATATCAGCAATAAACAAAAAGTGACAAATTGCCTTTTCATTTAAGAGCTTAGTGCTTTTTTACAATAATCAAGACATCTCTTAACCTCTTTAACTCTATTTGATCCTTCGGGAATTCTATACTCAAGCTCTATAGTAGCAGTAAATTTATAAGAGTTGTCTCTCATCAACCTTAAAACCTTATCAATTGGGGTTTCTCCAAAGCCCCATATTTGATTATCACTTACGCCAGGATTTGCATATTTTCCAAATTGTCTGTCTTTTAGATGTAGGCTACATATTTTTTTATGATTATTCTTAATAAATTCTATTAAAGATTCTCTTGTATTACCCCTAACATTTATGTAATGTCCAATATCTAAATTTATATAGTTTCTTTTTGATGATTTTAGAGCATAATCCCATGCGTCGTCAGTTGTAATCTTATTAGAACCGAGGTTATTGTGATGAGTATGATAACCAACTTTTACTTTGTGTTTTTCAGCAAAATAATTAACTCTATCGATATCATCATTTTCGAGTAACTCGTTAATTAGAAAGTCTGCTCCTAAATATTTTGTTGCCCTCATTGCGTATTCAATCTCACCATCAGTATTTTTTGAACCAATACAGTTGGGTTTAAAAGCAAAAATATTTATACCATTATCATTAAAAAATTTCTTCATACTCTTAATTTGTCTATTTGTTACATTTGATCTCCAATTAGCATGTTGTTTTGTTGATCCAGGAATTCCTAATGTTTTTTCAATATGGTAGCCCATTAATTCAATATTATCTAAACCTGAGTCTAAACAATTTTGAATTATAATATTTGCTTCTTCCGGACCTCTACTAAATGAATAAGTAATTACTGATATATCAACACCATTTATATCATTTATTATTGGGGCAAATTTATAATTAAGTGCTCCTAACGTAATTAGATATGATTTTTTAATAAAGTTTCTTCTTGAACTCATAACAATGTTAACAATTAATATTAGTTTTATTTAAGTTGATACTTAACTTTAAATATAATTAAATACTTTTTTAGTATTAGGTTGTAAAATGAAAAAGGGTATAATCTTTGATATGGATGGAACTATAGTTGATAGCTTACCCTATCATTATAAAGCTTGGAAAATTTTTTTTAAGGAAAATAAGGTTGAAAATTTTTCAGAAAGATTAAAAGATTACAAAGGTGGAGGAACTCTTGATTTGATGACTGCAGTCTATGGTGATAAATATTCAAGAAAAGAGTTAAACATAATGACTGACGACAAAGAAATAATCTTCAGAGAAATTTATAAAAACAATGTAGAGCCAATTAAAGGTTTTATGAAAACGTTTGAGTTTATTAAATCAAAAGAAATTTTTGTAGGACTCGCTAGTAATGCAATAAGAAAGAATGTTAAAATGATACTAAATGAATTAAAAATATATAAAGAATTTGATAGTATTATTTGTGGTGATGAGGTGAAAAGAGGTAAACCAAATCCTGAAATGTTTAATGAAACTGTCAGAAGATTCAAATTAAAAAAAAAAGAATGTCTAATTTTTGAAGATTCATTAGAAGGAGTATCAGCTGCGGTTAACTCAGAGGTTGATGTAATTGGTATAACTTCTAGTACCTCAGAGGAAGTCCTTATTAATAGAGGCTGTAAATTAACTATGGATAATTATTTAGATTTTGACATTTCAGTTTACGTTTGATAAGACTTATTTGTTAACATGTTTTTCTAAAATTTTTTTTGCATTAATTTTACTTTTAGAACTTTTCCTAATCTTCCAAATTTCTTCTGAAGCTTTTCTTCGTGATATCTTTAAATCAATAATTGGGAACGGGTAATCCTTTCCTAAATGAAAGTTATACATCTGTTGCTCAATTTTAGTCATTTTCCAAGGTTCGTGAATATGCTCTAAGGGAATAGATTTAAGTTCTGATACCCACTTTTTTATAAAATCACCTTTAGGGTCCAAATCAATTGAGTTTTTTACGGGATTATATATTCTTACAGTATTAACTCCTGTAACAGCTGATTGCATTTGAATTTGTGAATAATGAATCCCAGGTTCATAATCAAGAAATTTCTTAGCTAAATGATGACTGAAATATTTCCAATCTTGCCATAAGTTAAATGCCGCAAATGATACAATCATTGCCCTCATTCTAAAATTAAGATAACCTGTCTTATCTAAACAACGCATACAAGCATCTACTATTGGTATACCTGTCCTTCCATCTCTCCAATTTGACAGTAAATTGAGATCACGATCATTTCTTAATGAATCGTATGCTCTATTAATATTTTTAAACTCCATGGCAGGCTCATCATCAAATTTTTGCATAAAATGACATCTCCATTGAAGTCTTGATAAAAAATTCCTAATATCTCTATTTTTTGATGATTTACTAAAAAACTGATAAACTTGTCTTGAAGATAAATTACCATAAGTTATGTAGGGAGATAGTCTACTACACGAGACTCTACTTTCAGAGGGTCTACTAATGTTTTTAGTGTAACCAATATATCTAAATTTTTGAAAAGATTTTACATACATCCAGGCATATGATTCTCCACCTGGTTGAAAGTTATTATCAAATTTATGTTTGGAGTTAAATAGTTTAATTGTTGATGGAATTTTTACTTTTTGTTTATTTATTAATTTCAAATCAGTCGCTAAAATCTCAGATTTCATTTCATCCAGCCATTTCTTTTTCCAATTTTTTCTTGATTTTAAGCCTCTTATTACTCCATTTGTTTTGTTCTGAATCCAATTTATATTTTTACTTCTAAAGAATTTAGCAACTTTTTTATCTCTTAAGTAGGTAAGATTGTTACCTATTTCTTGATATGATAAAACATTTTTTATTTTATATATTTTTTGAATTTCTTGAAAAAATTTTAGTGCTTCACAATCAATATAATTTATATCTAAAGAATATCTTTTGAACCTATTTTCCATATCAGTTAATGACTCATGAATAAATCTAATATGACGTTTATCACAATCAGATGAATCTATAATTGATGGTTCAAATATGTATATAAATAATGTTGGATTACCTGATTTTGATGCAAAATCAAGTGATTTGTTGTCTAATGTCCTTAGATCTCTCTTAAACCAAACAATATCTAGTTCAATATTTTTTTTATTAAGGGGCATAATAATTAGTACTTCGGGTGGGAATCGAACCCACACTCCAGATGGAACTGGATTTTGAATCCAGCGCGTCTACCAGTTTCGCCACCGAAGCTAAAGGGCTCAAAATTAACAAATTCTGGTATATTAAATAATTTATAATAAAATTATACTGAACAATAATTATTTATAAATTTGCACACCAATAATTAAATGTGAAAACACAAGTCAAATTATTCTCTTGCACCCAAAGTATTACTTTGTCTAGTAAAATTGCAAAACATTTTGGACAAGAACTAGGTAATGTAAATATTCAAAGATATAATGATGGGGAATTTCAACCTTCATTCGAAGAATCTGTTAGAGGATCCAGAGTATTTATAATTGGATCAACGAACCCTTCATCTGATAATTTAATGGAAATGCTTCTTATGTTAGACGCTGCAAAAAGATCTTCAGCGCGACATATCACTGCTGTTATTCCTTATTTTGGTTGGGCTAGACAAGACAGAAAAGATAAGCCAAGAGTTCCAATAGGGGCAAAATTAGTCGCTAAACTTCTTGAATCAGCTGGAGCAACAAGAATAATTACAATGGATTTACATGCTGACCAAATTCAGGGATTTTTTGAAAAGCCTGTTGATCATTTATATGCCTCATCGATTTTTGTACCATATATAAAATCATTAAACATTAATAATCTAACTATAGCATCTCCTGATATGGGAGGTTCAAAAAGAGCCTATGCATACTCTAAATTTTTAGATGCTGATGTGGTAATATGTTACAAACAAAGATCAAAAGGTAACGTAATTACTCACATGGAATTGATCGGTGATGTTACAGGTAAAAATGTTATTTTAATTGATGATATGGTTGATACCGCTGGTACATTAACAAAAGCTGCAGACTTGATGATTAAAAAAGGTGCTGATTCTGTGATTGCAATTTGTACTCATGCACTTCTTTCTGGAGATGCATATGAAAAAATTGAAAACTCAAAACTGAAAAAATTAATTACGAGTGATTCAATTGATAAAAATAATAAATCAAAAAAAGTGGAACACTTAACATGCTCCAAAATTTTTGCTGAAGCTATGTATAATGTTCATTACAACAAATCAATTGACAAACTATTTATAAACTAAAAAAATGAAATCTATAGAAATCAAAGGCTTTTTAAGAGAGGCTACTGGAAAAACAAATACAAACTCTGTAAGAAAACATGGAAATGTACCGTGTGTATTATACGGTGGAAATGAAATTATACATTTTACTTCATCTGAGATAGGTTTCAAAGATCTAGTCTATACTGCATCTGCCCATACTGTTATTTTGGATCTTGGTGATAAAAAGAAAAACGCTATTCTTCAAGACATTCAATTTCATCCTGTATCCGATAAAATTCTTCATGCTGACTTCTATGAGCTTCATGACGACAAACCAGTTACAATGGATATACCTGTAGAACTAAGTGGTTCTGCTCCCGGTGTACTTAACAGTGGTGGAATATTAACAAGAAATAAGAGAAAACTTAGAGTTAAAGCTCTTCCAGGAAATCTTCCAGACTCTTTAAATGTTGATATTTCTGAGCTTGAACTTGGCGATAAATTTTATACTTCTGAACTTGAAAGTGATGATTATGAATTACTTCACCCCGATAATACGGTAGTTTGCCAAGTTAGAACTTCAAGAGCTTCTATGGCATTGCCTGAAGATGAAGAAGGAGTTGAAGGTGAAGAGGGTGTTGAAGGTGCTGAAGGTGCAGAAGGTGCAGAAGGTGCAGAAGGTAAAGCTGCTGAAAGTGCTGATGGAAAATTAGAAGCTCCTAAAGAAGAATCTCAAGACACAAAAGAATAATTGTATATAATTAATCTTAACTTTAATAAGATTTTTTCATTACAATGTATTTTTTTAATAAAATCGTATCACGGTTCTCTTCAAAGTCTGATATGAATAAATATCTCATCTTAGGTATTGGAAATATTGGTCCTGAATTTGAAAACACAAGACACAATATTGGATTTGACACCCTAGATAAACTTGCAACAGAATTAAAAGTTAGTTTTGATGCTGTTAAATTAGCATTCCGAGCAGAAGCAAAATATAAAGGGAAAAAATTAATTTTAATTAAACCCAATAATTATGTTAATAATTCTGGAAAGTCACTTTCTTATTGGATGAAAAAAGAAAAGGTTGTTGCAAATAATATACTAGTAGTTTGTGATGACCTAAATCTCTACTTTGGGAATATAAAAATCAAATCAAAAGGAAATTCCGGAGGACATAATGGCTTGAAAGATATTGAAGAATATCTTGGAAACTCTAATTATTCTAGGATAAGAATTGGTATTTCAAATAACAAGAATGTCTCTATGACAGATTATGTTCTTGGTAAATGGACAGAAGAAGAACAGTCAAGAATACCGTTATTAATAAATAAATCCATTGAGATAATTTTTTCATTTCTACAGACTGGATTAGAAAGAACTATGAATTTTTATAATAAGAAGAACTTTATAGATGAAAATTTATAAAAGTATTGATAAATATAATGAGTCAAAAAGTTCTGTTGTAACTATTGGGACATTTGATGGTATACATAGAGGTCACCAAAAGATTTTCAACAAAGTTATAAATGCGTCAAAACAAAGTAATTTATCATCTGTAGTTTTAACATTTTTTCCTCATCCAAGAATTATTTTAAATAAGTACAATGATATAAAGATGATAGATACTTTGGATGAAAAAATAGAGCATCTAGAAAAGATTGGAATTGATAATCTTATAATTCATCCATTTGATAAAAAATTTTCATTGTTATCTGCTGATCAATTTATAAAAGAATACCTAGTAGAGAAGCTTAAGCTAAAACATATCATAATAGGATATGACCACAGATTTGGCAAAGGACGCGAAGCCTCAGTATCAGATCTTAAAGAGTACTCCAGTGATTTTAATTTTATAGTTGATGAAATTGACGCACAAGAAATAGAAAAAATTGCTATTAGCTCAACAAAAATTCGAAACTCGATTAATCAAGGTGACTTAGAAACAACAAAAAAGTATTTAGGAAGATTTTTTAGCTTAACTGGGAAAGTTATTAAAGGTGATGGCCTGGGCAAGCAAATAGATTATCCTACTGCTAACTTATTGATTGAAGAAGACTATAAAATTATTCCAAAAGATGGTGTATACTATATTAGAACAAGAATTGATAATAAATTATACAATGGTATGATGAATATAGGTCACCGGCCAACTATTGGTAATAAAGCAAAGTCTATAGAAGTAAACCTATTTAACTTTGATAGGGATATCTATGATAAAATCATTAGTATTGATGTTGTTGTAAAAATAAGAGACGAAAAAAAGTTTTCTTCAATTAATGCTTTAAAAGCTCAATTATCAAAAGATGAAGAACATTGCCTAAAATTAATAAACAAATAAGTTTTATCTTTGATTTCAAAATAACCTATGCTTTCAATTGATACAATTTCTAATAATAAAGAGGAGACAATCATAGGTTTAAAAAAGCGAGGTTTCAAAGACCTAAAAATAATTGATAAGATTATAGATCTTAATCTCACTCGAAAAAAAACTCAACAGGACTTAGATAAAATTTTGTTTGAGTCAAACAATATTTCAAAGAAAATTTCAGTAATATTTAAATCTGGAAATGATGATGACAGTGTCTCTATTTTGAAAGAGAAATCAAGTAATTTAAAATTAAAATCTAAGACTTTATCTGACCAACTTGAAAAAATAAAATCAGATATTTTTGAATTATTAACATCTATACCAAATATTCCAGATAAAGAAGTCCCTGAGGGTTTTACTATTGAAGATAATATTGAAGTCTATCGAAGTAATGAAAAAATAGAATCTGAAGAAAATCTAAAGACTCATTGGGATCTTGCTAAAGAGTATGATATAATTGATTTTGAACTTGGAAGTAAGATTACTGGATCTGGCTTTCCTGTATACAAAGGTAAAGGGGCAAAACTTCAAAGAGGGCTTATTAACTATTTTTTAGATAAAAATACATCTGCAGGATACACTGAATTCCAAGTTCCTTATTTAGTAAATTCTGATTCAGCTTTTGCTACAGGGCAGTTACCAGACAAAGATGGCCAAATGTATCACGTAAATGATGATAACTTTTATTTAATTCCCACTGCCGAAGTACCTCTTACAAATATTTACAGAGACAAAATTTTATCTACAGATGAAATGCCAGTATTACTTACAGGATATACACCATGCTTTAGAAGAGAGGCAGGAAGTTATGGATCAGAAGTAAGAGGCCTAAATAGACTTCATCAGTTTGACAAAGTTGAAATAGTAAGACTTGAACAT
>Ga0208390_1000768_pt1 | contig 11634 bp, 9 predicted proteins | sample Knorr_S7_td_Surf_FD_185594 | JGI IMG/M metagenome (GOLD analysis project Ga0208390, IMG submission 185594) | Marine microbial communities from Southern Atlantic Ocean transect - Knorr_S7_td_SurfaceA_ad_6m_LV_A (SPAdes) (version 2) | ecosystem: Environmental > Aquatic > Marine > Oceanic | place...
ATAATGATTTTCTGGGAATGGTTAGGCAATGGCAACAACTATTTTTTGACAAAAGATATGCATCTACAGAAATGATAAATCCTGATTTTGTCGCAATTGCTAAGGGTTACTATATTGATTCTGATAGAGTAGAGAAAAGAAAAGATTTAAAATCTGCTGTTAAAAAGATGATTAATTCAAAAAAACCATATGTTCTTGAAATTTGTGTGGAGAAAGAAGATAATGTATTCCCAATGATTCCCTCTGGAGCCTCTGTTTCAGATATTAGACTTGATTAAAAATGGAAAAAAGAAAAAATTTTACTGTTTCTGTTTACACTGAAAATAATGTTGGACTTCTTCATAGAATTTCTGCAATTTTTCTGAAGAGACATATAAACATAGAAAGTTTTACAACATCAGAATCTGAAATAAAAAATGTATATCGATTTATTATAGTTGTGAAAATGACAAAATCTGGTATTGAAAGGGTAATCAAGCAAATTGAGAAACAAGTTGAAGTAATAAAAGCTTTTTATCACAGAGATGATGAAACAATATTTCAAGAATCTGCTCTATACAAAATGAAGTCGTCTTCATTATTTGAGGAGAGACACATACAAAATATTATTAAAGATTCAAACGCAAGGATTGTAACTGTTAACCCAGAATTTTTTGTAATTGAAAAAACTGGATTTAGAGATGACACTGAAAAACTATATAAGGACCTTGCACCTTTTGGTCTTCTTCAATTTACTAGATCTGGAAGAATTGCAGTAAGTAAAGAAAAGATGGGAATCTCAGAAATTTTAAATACTTTTAAAAACCAAAATTAAAAAAATGAAAAATTATTTCAACACCTTATCATTTAGAGAGAAATTAATGCAATTAGGAAAATGTAGATTTATGAGCTCATCAGAGTTTGGTAATGGAGTAAATTTTCTCAAGAACAAAAAAATAGCTATTGTCGGTTGTGGTGCTCAAGGTCTTCATCAAGGTCTTAATATGAGGGATTCTGGTCTTGATATTTCATATGCTTTAAGACAGTCATCAATTGACTCCAAAAGACAGTCATTTGTTAATGCAACTTCTAATAATTTCAATGTTGGTAATTTCGAGGAAATAATACCAAATTCTGATTTGGTTATTAATCTTACTCCAGATAAAAATCATACTCCAGTCGTTGAACTGCTTATGCCATTAATGAAAAAGAATTCTATTTTGTCCTACTCACATGGCTTTAATATAGTTGAGGAGGGTATAAAAATTAGAAAAGATATTACGGTTATAATGGTTGCACCTAAATCTCCAGGTTCTGAGGTTAGGGAAGAGTATTTAAGAGGTTTTGGAGTTCCAACTCTTATTGCTGTTCATCCAGAAAATGACCTTAATGGAATAGGTTTTGATGCAGCTAAAGCGTATGCAGTCTCTCTTGGCTCTAATAAAGCAGGAGTACTAGAATCATCTTTTGTTGCTGAGGTAAAATCTGATTTAATGGGTGAACAAACAATATTATGTGGAATGCTTCAAACAGGCTCAATATTATGTTTTAATAGAATGAAAGAACTAGGAATTGATCCAAACTACTCTGCAAAGCTTATCCAACATGGATGGGAAACTATTACGGAATCACTTAAACATGGGGGAATAACTAATATGATGGATAGACTATCAAATCATGGAAAAGTTAAAGTATTTGAATTATCTGAAGAATTAAAATTAATATTGGCTCCACTGTTCATTAAGCATATGGATAATGTTTTATCTGGTAGTTTTTCTGAGACTATGATGAAAGATTGGGAAAATGATGATAAAGAGCTTTTAAGCTGGAGAGAGCAAACAAGTAAAACTGATTTTGAAATGACAGAGCCTACTTCAAATGAAATTTCAGAACAAGAATACTTTAATAATGGACTCTTAATGATAGCAATCGTTAAAGCTGGTGTAGAGTTAGCCTACGAGACAATGGTTGAAGCAGGAATAAAAGAAGAATCTGCATATTATGAGTCTTTACATGAGCTCCCTTTAATAGCCAACTTAATATCTAGAAAAAAATTATATGAGATGAATAATATAATTTCAGATACTGCGGAATACGGATGTTATTTGTTTAACAATGAGGCAATACCTCTTCTTTCTAAATTTTTTGATAAAGTAGAAACTGATATAATTGGTTCGGATTCAATTAGTAATAGTACAGACTCTGTTGATAATAAAAAATTAATTGAGATTAACGAAACAATCAGATACCACTCAATTGAAATAATTGGTGATGAACTTAGGCAGTATATGACTTCAATGAAAACCGCCATATAAATGCAACCCATAGATTTAAAAGGAGTTAGGCAAGCTTCTGAAAATCTTCAAGGTGTCTCAATTTTAACTCCTTTGGTTATCAATGAGAGACTTTCAAATGATTTAAATTGTAAAATTTACTTAAAACGAGAAGATCTCCAGCAAGTTAGATCTTTTAAAATTCGTGGAGCTTTTAATAAAATTAGATCTATTGACTCTAACTATCTAAAAGATAAAATTTTAGTTTGTGCAAGTGCTGGTAATCATGCTCAGGGTTTTGCTTATTCTTGTAATAAGCTAAAAATTTATGGAAAGGTTTATATGCCTGTTACAACTCCAAAACAAAAGATAGAAAGGGTTAAAATATTTGGAGGTGAGTATGTTGACATTATATTAACCGGAGATAATTTTGACGATGCCCAGCATGAGGCTCAAAAGCAAAATACTGATAAAAATTTATTTGTTCATGCATTTGATGATGTAAAGGTTATTGAAGGCCAGGGAACCGTAGGTCTTGAGATTTTAGATCAAGTTGATAAGTATTTTGACTATTTAATTGTCCCAGTTGGAGGAGGGGGCTTAATCTCTGGAATAATTACAGTTTTCAAAGAATTATCTCCTAAAACAAAGATAATTGGTGTAGAGGCTGAAGGTGCTCCTGCAATGAGTAAATCAATAAAAGATGGTAAAATAATTGAACTAAAAACAATTGATAACTTCGTTGATGGAGTTTCAATAAAAAAAATAGGTAAGATTCCTTTTGAAATTTGTAAAAATTATCTAGATGAAATGTTATTAGTGCCAGAGGGTAAGATTTGTCAAACAATATTGGATCTTTACAATAAGGATGGAATAGTTGTTGAACCTGCAGGTGCAATTGGAGTATCTGCAATCGAATTAAATAGTAAAAAGTTTGAGAATAAGAATGTTGGTGTATTGATTTGTGGAGGAAATAATGATTTTACAAGGATGGCAGAAATAAGAGAGAGGGCATTATTTTACTCTAACCTTAAACACTATTTTATTGTTAAGTTTCCTCAAAGGGCAGGAGCACTTAAAGAATTTGTGAACAGTGTGCTTGGTAAAAATGATGATATCACTTTCTTTGAATATATGAAGAAGAATAATAGAGAAAATGGCACTGCAATAATTGGTATTGAGTTAAAATTTTCTAAAGATTTAGATGATTTAATGAAAAAGATGAAAGAAAATGGTTTCTTTGGAGAGTATTTAAACGAAAAACCAGAAACTCTTCGTTTTTTAATTTAGAATATATGTCAACAAAAACTATCACAGTAGATCAACTAAACTGCAGAGAATATCTTGTAGATGGAAAACTAAAAAAATGGGAGGGAGATACCTCAGAAGTTTATTCAACTATAAGTTCTGATCCAAATAAACCTTATGCTCAGACTCTACTGGGTTCAATACCAGATATGGACTCAGAATCTGCTTTAGAAGCTTTAGAATCAGCTAAAAAAGCATTTAATAGAGGTCAAGGTAAATGGCCGACTATGAAGGTTAGAGACAGACTTAAGTGCATGAAAAGATTTGCTGACAAAATTCAGGAACACAGAGATGATGTAGTAAACCTTTTAATGTGGGAGATAGGAAAAAACAAGAAAGACTCTGAAAAAGAGTTTGATAGAACAGTAGACTATATCTATGATACAATAATTGAATATAAGAACATTGATAGATCTTCTGCTAGATTTGAAAAAGACTCAGGAATTCATGCTCATATTAGAAGGGGGCCCTTAGGTGTAGTCTTATGTCTTGGACCATATAATTATCCACTTAATGAAACTTTCTGTTTATTAATACCTGCGATTCTAATGGGTAATACAACTATTTTTAAACCAGCAAAGCACGGTGTTCTTTTAATTGCCCCCCTATTAAATGCTTTTAAAGAATGTTTCCCTCCAGGGGTAGTTAATATTTTATTTGGAAGGGGAAGAAAGATATGTCCTCCTATAATGAAAACAGGTTTTGTTGATGTACTTGCACTTATTGGTCACAGTTCATCTGCAGTTGCTCTTCAAGATCAACATCCTAATAAAAATAGACTCAGACTTGTTTTAGGACTTGAGGCGAAAAATCCTGGCATTATATTACCAGATGCTGATCTTGACTTAACAATTCAAGAATGTATCTCAGGTTGTCTTTCATATAATGGACAAAGATGTACGGCACTAAAAGTTTTATATGTTCATGAATCAATAGTAGATAAATTTAACATGAAGTTTGCAAAAGCAGTTGACAATTTAAAATTTGGAATGCCATGGGAAGAAGACTCTTTTTTAACACCTTTACCTGAACCATCTAAACCTCAATATATAAGAGATTTAATTGATGATGCAGTATCTAAAGGTGCGTCTATAGTCAATAAAAAAGGTGGTCAAGTCACTGAAAACTATTGTTTCCCTGCTATACTATACCCTGTAACTCAAAATATGAGGGTTTATAAGGAAGAACAATTTGGACCTGTAATACCTGTAATTTCATTTAGAGACATAGATGAGCCTCTTGACGATATGGCAAAATCGGAATATGGTCAACAAGTAAGTCTTTTTGGAAGTAATACAAAGCAACTAGGACCACTTATTGATACTCTTGCAAATCTTGTTTGTAGAGTAAACCTAAATAGCTCTTGTCAAAGAGGACCAGATATATATCCTTTTACAGGAAGAAAAAACTCAGCAGTCAGTACTTTGAGTGTGCATGATGCCTTAAGAGCCTTTTCTATAAGAACCTTTGTAGCTTCAAAAGATAATATTCATAACAATAGGATACTTAAAAAACTTTTAGAATCAAATGATTCTAATTTTATCTCTACTGACTATATACTCTAATTTTTTTCAATAAAATCTACTATATAGTCACCGACTTGATCTGTTGAGTATGAATTTTTGACTGAACTTAGGTCAGGAGTCACATAATTATTTTTAAGAGAATCTTCAACTGCTCTATTGACTATTTTGGATTCTTCTTTTAGATCAAATGTATATTCAAGCATCATGGAGAGTGATAAAATTGAAGCAATAGGATTTGCAATATTTTTTCCTGCTGCTTCTGGATAAGACCCATGAATAGGTTCATACAATGCGTTATTAGAACCAACTGAAGCAGATGGCATAAGCCCCATTGATCCAGAAATGACTGAGGCCTCGTCTGTCAAAATATCACCAAATAGATTTGAAGTAATTAAAACATCATATGAATTTGGCCATTGAACTAGTCTCATAGCAACAGCATCTACAAATTCATATGATACATCTATGTCCGGAAATTCTTTTTCCATACTTTGAACTGTTTCTCTCCATAGTCTTGATGTTTCAAGAACATTTGCTTTATCAACACAACATAATTTATTAGTTCTTTTCTGTGCATATTCAAACCCTATCTTTGCAATTCTAATAATTTCATCTCTACTATATTCACATGTATCAAATGCAAAATTATCATTATCCTTTCTGCCTCTTTCTCCAAAATAAATACCTCCGGTTAATTCTCTAACAAAAAGGATATCAGTTCCAGATATTCTCTCTTCTTTTATTGGTGACATGTCTAATAGAGATTTGAATACCTTTGTAGGTCTAAGGTTTGCATACAGTCCGAGCTTTTTTCGCATTTTCAGTAAGCCTTGCTCAGGTCTTACTTTAGCTTTTGGGTCATTATCATACTTTGGATCCCCAATTGCTCCAAAAAGAATTGCATCTGAGTTTAGACATACTTGATGAGTTTGATCTGGATAAGGATCTCCATATTTATCAATAGCAACGGCTCCAACTAATCCACTTTCTAATTCAATTTTATGATTAAATTTTTTACCTAAAGCTTTAAGTACTTTTAATGATTGCTGAGTAACCTCAGGTCCAATTCCATCTCCAGATAATACAGCTATTTTTAAAATCATAATTATTAAGTATTTAGCATTTTTTCAGTTGCTTTGATAGCAGATACAGTTTGATCTGTATCAAGCCCTCTTGTTTTAAATTTTTTTGATCCAGTATCCCAAGTAATAGTGGTTTCACAGAATGCGTCTGAGTCACTACCTGGAGGAATACGAACAGCATAGTCAATTAACTTAGGAAGTTTCTTTTTTCTCTTAGAATATATTTTTTTCAATGCGTTCATAAATGCATCAAATTGGCCATCACCTGAGCAATTTTCTTGATAAAGTTTATCATCAATAATTAATGAAAGAGAGGCAGATGGTCTAAGTGTCTTAGCATGAGTTAAAACATAAGATTCAATAATTATATTTTTCTTTTTTGTTGGATATTCAAGTACATCACTAATAATATAGGGTAGATCTTCAATTGTAACTTTCTCTTTTTTATCTCCTAATTCAATTACTTTAGATGTTACCATGCTTAATTCATCATCACTAAGTTTAATGCCTAATTCATCTAGATTCTTTTTTATATTAGCTTTCCCAGAAGTTTTTCCTAGAGCATATCTTCTTTTTCTTCCAAATCTACTTGGATTTAAGTTATTAAAGTATAAATCTTTTTTGTTATCGCCATCAGCGTGAACGCCTGCTGTTTGGGTAAAAACATTTTCACCAACAATTGGTTTGTTAGATGAAACACTTTGTCCAGAAAATGTTGAAATTAAATTACTTGCTTTAAATAAATTTTTCTCTTCAATATTTATATTATACTCAGGTAAAAAATCTTTAATTGCTGCGACAGCACTTGATAAAGGTGTATTACCAGCTCTCTCTCCCATTCCATTAATTGTAAGGTGAAGACCGTCACAACCAGCTCTAATAGCCTCTAAAGAGTTTCCAACACTTAAATCATAGTCATTATGTCCGTGAAAGTCTATATGGAAATTAGGGTATCTACTCTTTACTTCCCTTATAAATTCATAAGTTTCATAATGTGTTAATATTCCAAGTGTGTCAGGAAGTAAGACTCTTTTTATATTTTTTGTTTTTAAAAAATCTAAATAATCGATAACGTAATCTTTACTATTCTTCATTCCATTGCTCCAATCTTCAAGATATACATTAGTGGTTATTAAACTCTTTTCTGCAATATCAATAGTTCTTGATATATCACTAAAATGTTGGTCAGGGGTTTTCTTTAACTGGTGTTTTAGATGATTTAATGAACCCTTAGTTAAGAGGTTTTGAACTTTACATCCCGAATTTAATAGCCACTCGATAGATTTTCCTTCATCTATAAATGTCAAAACTTCAATACTATTTATCTTATTATTTTTTTCTGCCCATTTTGATATTTCCTTAACGGAATCAAGTTCTCCTTCAGATACTCTTGCAGAAGCAACTTCTATTCGATCAAGTTTAAGATCATCTAATAAAAGTTTAGCTATAGTAAGTTTTTCTTTTGGTGAATATGAAACTCCAGAGGTTTGTTCTCCATCCCTTAGAGTAGTATCCATTATTTCAATATGTTTGGACATTAGTATTGAGAATTATCAGCAAATTTAGATATTTCTTGCTTTTTATTTATGAGGTAGTCTATGTCATCAAAACCATTTGACATATTACTCTTTTTATACGAACTTATATTAAATCTCTCTGACTTTCCAGTCTCTAAGATTTTAAATTCTTGAATTTCAAGATCTACTTTAAAATTACTCTTGGGATTTGAATCAATTTGACAAAAAATATCTGATAAGAATCCCTCCGAGACTTGTATAGGAAGAACACCAATGTTCAAACAATTATTCTTAAATATGTCGGCAAAGAAACTTGATACAACAGCTCTAAATCCATAGTCGTATATTGCCCATACTGCATGCTCTCTTGAAGATCCGCATCCAAAATTTTTTCCTGCAATAAGTATTTTTCCTTCGTAAATCTTATTATTTAAAGGAAATGAGTCAATCAGTGTATTATCTGAGTTATATCTCCAATCTTTAAATAAATTTTCACCAAAACCTTTCCTTTCAGTTGCTTTTAAAAATCTTGCAGGAATTATTTGATCTGTATCTATATTGTCTATATTAAGTGGGATAGCAGAGCTATTTAAAACATTAAATTTTTCGTAAGCCATTTTAAATAATATTTCTAGGATCAGTTATTCTTCCTGTTATAGCAGTTGCTGCAGCGACTAAAGGACTAGCGAGTAATGTTCTAGCTCCAGGTCCTTGTCTTCCTTCAAAATTTCTGTTTGTAGTACTTACTGCATATTTTCCTTTAGGTATTTTATCATCATTCATAGCTAGACATGCAGAACAACCAGGTTCTCTTAATTTAAAGCCAGACTCTGTTAAAACATCTAAAATTCCTTCGTCCTTAATACTTTTAAGAACTTTATGAGATCCTGGCACAAGCCATGCATCAACGTCATCAGATTTTCTTCGACCCTTAATTAAGCTGGCAAATGTTCTAAAATCTTCAATTCTACCATTTGTACAGCTCCCAAGAAATACATAGTCAATTTTTTTACCGATCATCATTTCACCTTCTTTAAATTCCATATAGTCGAGTGCTTTTTGATATGATGATTCTGAATCTGAACTAGAACTTGGGATAGATTTAGAGATAGGAATAGCCATACCTGGATTTGTTCCATAAGTAATCATAGGTTCAATATTACCTGCATTAAAGTTAAATTCTTTATCGAAAATAGCATCATTATCAGTTTTTAAAGATTTCCAATAAGATAGTGCTTTTTTCCATTCCTCTCCTTTAGGGGCATATTCTCTGCCTTTGATGTATTCAATTGTTTTTTCATCTGGAGCAATCATTCCTCCTCTTGCACCCATTTCAATACTAAGATTACACACTGTCATCCTACCTTCCATACTCATATTCTTAAAAACTTCACCTGAATATTCAACAAAATACCCAGTAGCACCAGAGGAAGAAAGTTTTGATATAATGTATATAGCAACATCCTTTGCAGTTACATGAGAATTTAGAGTTCCATCAATATTTATTCTCATTTTTAAGGGCTTTTGTTGCATTATAGATTGACATGCAAGAACCATTTCAACTTCAGAGGTTCCTATACCAAATGCTATAGCTCCAAATGCACCATGTGTAGATGTATGTGAATCACCACATACAATTGTTAGGCCAGGCTGAGTAATGCCATTTTCTGGACCAATAACATGAACAATACCGTTCTTATTGTGGCCAAGTCCCCAAAAATCTATACCATGATCCTTACAGTTTTTTTCAAGAGTTTTAACTTGCATAGCTGATAGCTTATCTTTAATTGGTAGATGCTGATTTAAAGTTGGTGTATTATGATCAGCAGTTGCAAAAGTTTTATTAGGAAACATTACTTTAAGGCCTCTGTTTTTTAGTCCAACAAATGCAACTGGACTTGTAACCTCATGAATAAAGTGTCTATCAATAAAAAGTACATCTGGACCATCTTTTATTTTTTCAATTACATGTGAGTCCCAAACTTTGTCAAAGAGTGTTTTAGCCATACTTAATTTTTTTATTTTTGAGAATTATTGGGAAATCAATATCTGTTACTTCCTTCTTTTTATCTGCCAATGTTAAGAATTCATCATATACTTCATCAAGTTCATTTTTTGTAAGATTAACTCCAAATTGTTTCATTCTAAACGCTAATGCAGCTCTTCCACTTCTGGCGGTTAACACTATTGAAGATTTATCTACACCAACATCAAGTGGATCAATAATTTCATATGTTTCTCTTTTCTTGATAACACCATCTTGATGAATTCCAGAGCTATGAGCAAATGCATTTGATCCAACAATTGCCTTATTTGGTTGAACAGGCATTCCCATTAATTCTGATACTTTTTGACTTGTTTCATTAAGAAGCTTTGAATTAATGTTAGTATCTAGATTTAAATCAGAGTGTTGTCTTAAAATCATTACGACTTCCTCTAAGGAAGTATTTCCTGCTCTTTCTCCAATACCATTGATTGTGCATTCAATCTGCCTTGCACCATTGAGAACACCTTGTATAGAGTTGGCAGTAGCTAGACCAAGGTCATTATGACAATGACATGAAACTGTTACATTTTCAATACCGTTAACATTATTAATTAAAAACTTAATTTTATCCCCATATTCATTTGGAAGGCAGTAGCCAGTTGTATCTGGTATATTTAATACAGTAGCACCAGATTTAATTACTTCCTCGCATACTTTTGCAAGAAATTCATTTTCAGTTCTACCTGCATCTTCTGCATAAAATTCAACATCATCTACATATTTCCTTGCATGAGCTACCGATTTTTTTGCTGTATCTATGATAGAGTCCTTATTTGAATTAAACTTATATTTAATATGAACTTCAGATGTGCCTATTCCAGTATGAATCCTTGGATTCTTTGCACTTTTTAATGATTCTGCAGCAATATCAATATCCTTTTCATTAGCTCTACTCAGGGCACAAACAGATGCATTTTTTATAATTTTTGATATTTCAACTACAGATTTAAAATCACCAGGGCTTGATATTGGAAATCCAGCTTCAATTATATCAACACCAAGTAAATCAAGTTTTTCAGCTAGGATAAGTTTACTTTTAGTGTCAAGCTTACATCCCGGAACTTGTTCGCCATCTCTAAGTGTTGTATCAAAAATTTTAACTTGATTTTTCATTACTCACTAAATTATTACTTAAAATGATGATACTTAAAAAAAAGTATATTAATTTTACAATGCCAGAAAACCATATTCAATATATAAATTATTGATAATCAATATTTAAGATAAAACACTTATACAATGACTAATGATTTAAAAGATAACCTTTTTGTGCTTATAAAATCCTTAACAAAGTCTGAGAAAAGACAATTTAAGCTTTATGTAGGTAGAATGGATTCTAATGAAGACTCGAAATTCCTTAATTTATTTAACCTACTTGACAAAATAAAATTATACGATGAGAAGATCATACTAGAAAGTAAAATTGTATCAAAGCAACAACTTTCAAATCTCAAAGCACATTTATATAAGCAGATTTTAATAAGTCTTAGGTTAAATCCTCAACATAAAAATGTTAAACTTCATATTAGAGGTCAAATTGATTTTGCAACAATTCTTTATCAAAAGGGCCTATACAAGCAAAGCCTTAAAATTTTAGATAAAGTAAAATCTTATGCTCTAAAATATGATGAAAATACCTCTGCCTATGAGATTGTTGAATTCGAAAAATTAATTGAATCTTTATATGTAACAAGAAGTCTTAGTAACAGGACTGATGAATTAGTATCTCAAACAAATCATTTAAAGCAGCTAAATGATATTTCAAGTTCTTTATCTAATATATCCCTTCAGTTATATGAAAAGTTGATTAAGGCGGGATATGCAAAGAGTGATTCCGAATCTAAAGAAATTAAGTCTGTTTTTAAAAGAAAAATTAAGGACTTTAATCCAAAAAAATTAGGA
>Ga0208390_1000769_pt1 | contig 11632 bp, 35 predicted proteins | sample Knorr_S7_td_Surf_FD_185594 | JGI IMG/M metagenome (GOLD analysis project Ga0208390, IMG submission 185594) | Marine microbial communities from Southern Atlantic Ocean transect - Knorr_S7_td_SurfaceA_ad_6m_LV_A (SPAdes) (version 2) | ecosystem: Environmental > Aquatic > Marine > Oceanic | place...
TGGCGAGGAGATTGACCGATCTCCCCTAGCAAATTCCATGCATATCCGAGTTACAGGTCGGTGCACTGATTGGTGGTCAACCAATGGTATTGGGACTTATATAATAAGAGGTTCGACTCAAAGAGACTAAGACCAGTTTAATTGTGGTAATGCTTCCACACTGCGTTGCTCACCCATGCCTTATTAATGCCCAGATAGTGCCTATTGGCACATATCCTCGAACATTTGATTTGCTCTTATGATTGCGACTTCGTGGGCAGCGTCGCTGTTAGGGTCTAGACCCGCTTTTGCTATACCCTCTAAACATTCTTCGTAAAGATTGAAAAGGATTTCTTCGTGATGTAGAGTTGACATAATCTGATTTGTTTTGTATATTATTATAATAGTCCACTACATTTGATTTTGCAATAGGTAGTGGACAGTTTGTAAATTGTCTACAGATAACCAGCAACCTCACAACCTGGTTCGTCATAAAACCAACTAACAGAAATGCCATCAAATTTCTCTCTGATTGCGTAGCATATTTCCTCAGGTGGTGACCATGCGGTATTAAAACTCGCTTCAAATCCATTGGGTAGGTCGCAGTCGTCCGTGCTTAGGTCGTAACAATCCCACTTAGTTCCCCAATGATGCACTCGCCAGTTATACCATCTATCGTCCATGACGTCAGTTGATTTAAAGCGAAGTCCGTTTCTAAATGGTTGCTTTTCGTCAATTAGCATGACAGGTTTCTCACCTACCTCGCCACGTGGATTTGAGAATGAGTATTCTTTGACGTCATTCTCTGTGAGTGGTATATCTGCCCACTCTGGTTCGGGAATGATCTGACCAAATACTGTCTTATCTACGTAAGGGTTAGTACCTGATTCAAAAATCTCGTAGAGTTCCTTTATATGCTCTTCGTTATCGGAATAGAATGAAACTCGATTAAAACAATGATTTGGCATAGTCTGATTTGTTTAATTAATTACAGTATAGTGCATACACTCAGACAAATGTTGTCTGAGTGGACACTTCGCTAACTAGCACACTCTCCTGCCTAAATGCCTTGCGGTATTTGTCAGCGATATGCTTCAATAAAACTGATGTAGCAATTGCTTCATTGTCAGGCACCTCGATATAGAAAATCTTAGTGTTTTCAAATTCGCCCTTCCATAATCCCTCGCCATCTATGAATGTTCCGTACTCAAAGTGTGGGATAATCTCGGACTTGATGAAGTCGTTTATCATATTGTCTGAAACCTTTCCTGCGTTTGGAATGTTTCTTCCCATGATTAGTTCGAGTCGTTTCATAAAGTGTGTTGTATGCTATGACTAAATTATAAAGCATGAAATATACCTTTGCTTGCTGTAATAGACAGTTTGATAATTGGCACAATGCGGCTTAGGACCCATAGCACAGCGGGTGATCCTACTGTGCTATAGTTGTCATGATGTGGGAATGAATTGCTCGGCACCTAAAAGTCCTCCTGCAGCATCTCATCTATTTCCACGGCGTTAACTTTGGGGTCGTCCCATCTCACGCCGTCCCCAGTTGTCTCGGATCCTATGCATGTGAGCATCTCGATGAGGTGATCATAATCCAAGGCACGTCGTGCGATGTCGTAGAGTCCCTCATCACCGCCTAACCAAAGTCCAACGTTCCAAGTCTCGTAATTAGTCCAACCGTTGTACTCAGTGTCCTGATCCAAAAGGTTTGCTTGATAGGTTGCTGTTGTCATAATCTGATTTGTTTGACTAGTTGTATTGTAGAGTGTGGGTGCATATCCTGCAACCCTGAGTATGCCACAAAATAAATTGTCACACTGAGTGGCGATCCGTGTCTTAATATTCATAATAATAAGGGTGAGTAGTTCCACAGGGTTCGGGTTCGCAAACTGTATCTGCGTCAACATTTTGCCTTAGGTTGTCGTCATAGGCACGGATAGACAACTCGCTGTTGTCAACGTCCCAACCTTTACGCTCCATTGCTTCGGCACATATGTCCCAAACCTTATGAAGTTCATCATCATCGAGAAAACCAATAACGTTGAAGTAATGCATGTGTATGTGTAACTATGTGTATTCTATACGATACCCGCAGGAATACAATACATGCTGTGCCAGTAATATTACTGTCACACTGAGTGGTTGCATTATCAATATGTGTGATTATAATGTAAGAGTAATATACAAATCAGATTATGCGTATTAATCAGTATGTCGTTTACACCTCGCCAGTTAGAGTCGTTACCGACTTTGCCGAAGCATGTAAACTAGCAGACGACTATTTCAATGAGACAGGTTACATAGTCGCTGTCGAAGAGACTAACCCAGTTGTATATCCCGAATATGAAGTTGCCTAGTCTAAATCGTGAGCAACTCAACGATCTAAAAGAGTTGCTCACAGAGAGAATGGTTGACAACATGTCAACCAAAGACCTCGCTGAGTATGTCGCAGACGACCTATTCAATTACTTTGATAAATTAGGGGAACATGAGTTCCTAGATGAAGCAAAAAACTATTGGGACGATATGTACGACGACGTTGTACAAGAATTGATTGAGGACACATCATCATGAAATTTTATGTATCAGACATTGAGTTCGACTTTAATACCGATATGCCAGATTATTATAGTGTGTCACATGATGACCAACAACTTATAATCAATGACAATCTAGGTGTATGGGAAGCAGATGACGAGGACGACCTCGTTGAAGAGATAACCGCAAATGCGGGTTGGTGTATTAAATCCTTAAACTACGAAATCCAATTAAAATGAGTTACACAACAAATGAACTAGCACTGCTAGACCTAATCGGCAACGTCAACAAGATATTCTATTATGTTGGCGAAGATGGCGACTTAATTGATGAGTTCGACGTCAAGCAACTCGACAAGGCAGTTGCATCATTTAAACAATCTATTAAACTAGGAGATTCCCAAGCACAAGACTATGAGTACATTTAATCTACATGCAGAGTACGTCAACTTACCTAAGTATGACGCAGACCTATACTCAGATCTCTCAGATCTTGGTTGGGAGTATACGTGTGGTCGTATGTCTAGATCAGGCATGCAAGTATATGACCAGATCATGACACGGTTAGGTGTTCTCGATGATGGGGAACACTGGAACGAGGATTGCTACAAAGATCACGGATGCGACCACTAGGTCTCATTCGTCCATTCCATATCTAACTCGATGGCTGAGAGGTCATCGAGTATTTCTTCGGGGTTAGTCTCTCCTGACCTCACCCCTTTGTGTGCCTTTCGATACATATACATTTCAGTATATTGATCTATCATCTCCTGATACATCTCTGAAATACTCATAGACATAAAAAAACCTCCGCATGAGAAAGATCTTATAATATTAATTTATAAGAAAAATGAAAAAAGTTAAAAACTGAGAAAATCAGAAAACCTCAGTTCTTAACTTTTTGTGTTTACTGGGACTTACAACAATTGGCATAAATCAGAAAACTGCGAGATGTACGCCCAGAGGACCGCTAGATTAGCGATCCAGTTATAAAGGGGAAGACTGAGTTACCGTGTCTGATAAACCATGTCCAGTCTTTTTGAAATACTCCCGCCTGTGGTCTGAACTCTTGGCATAATGCGTTAAGTCTGCTCTTGGTGGTGTTGCTCTGCCACCCACCGTCAAAGATTGCGACAAACTCGCTGCATACCTGAGCAATTCTGTTACCGTGTAAGTATACAGTTGCCTGATCCGCATTATCTGGATCAATCATTACTGTAGTATTGCCACCAGACCAGTTAACTCTGTTTCTGATTGCTGTGTTCATTTGCATTTCAACTTTACGCATAATAATAAAAAGGATTAGGGTGAATAGGATAGTGTGCATTTAAGCGAGTGTGAAAGTTAAGATGTCCTCGACTTGCTCGATGACTGCTGGTGTTAAGTCTACACCTTGTGACTCAACGAAATCTAGGCATAGTTCAAGGTCAACAGGATTTGGAGCGTCTTGCTGCATGTCCTTGATGAAGTTGACTAGATCTTGTGAAATTGATGTTGTAAACATGATGCTGATTTGTTTGTTATGTACTAATTATAGCAGTTGGTGGCACTATGTCAACGGGTGAGTGTGCCACTTTGTCAACTGGTTAGAATGGACAATCCTCTGGGACTCTGTATAATGGTTCATCACCGCACATCCACGCCGAACGTTGGTCGAACTGCCACATCATTTTGTTTGCTCTCTGTTCCAGATCCTTAATCACTGATCTGTCCCCTTGCCAAATGAATTCGTTCATCTCGTCGATTGTGTGACCGTGCTCTTCTCTGTACTCTTCCCATACAGTGTCGTAGATCCAAGTATTTTCTGGCATTGAAAAAGACCTCCTAAGCGAATAGAGGTCTCATCCAGTCCTTAAACTCCTCACGTCTGTGATCGGCAAGAACTCTCATTTCTTTTTCTGTGATTACGATATCGTAACCCTCTGCTCTCATCTCATCGTAGCATGCCTGTGAGATATCCTTATCTGTTAGGTCATAATCTGCGAGTGAGACGTGCTTAAAGTAAGACATAAATGGTTTCCTGATTGGTTATACTCTATTATTGCAATATTATATGCATAATGCAACCAGTCTTGTGCCACTAATAATATCGGCACACTATCTGTCCTTATCCTTCCTGATCCGTGTTATCTTTTTCTTATTGGACCTGTCTATATTCTTAATCTGATATCCATATGTGTTGAGATCGTCCGAATTGGCGTCTCCTTGGTCAATATTATACTTTTTAGGCATTTATTTCTCAGCGGGGACTAGTTCTCCTTCCTTTATACTGGCATGAAATAGTTTACCAACAGATTCCTCTCTTTTCAAGGTCTCTGACAGCTTATTCTCGAATATTTGTGGGTTTTCACACATAAATTCGTATTCTTTGTCGATATTTGTATTATATGTTGCAAATATTGACTTTTCGCCAATTCTTATAACATATAATGCCGAACTACCGAGGTTTTCGTAGGTTTTCACAAACATTTAAAATTAAAAATTCTTAAAAAACTCAGAATTTTAAAAAAATGACTTTTTTAACTTTCTGAAAAACTTAAAAAACTGAAAAAGTGACTTTTCTGTCTTTCTGTAATAATTGTAGCACACCTCAGAGTGTTTTTGAGGGTTTATGAGGGTTTCGGGACATAAAGATATCCGCACTTGACATCTCATACATAGTGGCCTAAGACGACAACTCTAGAGCACCTTACCTATATTTAATTAATGATTAAGAATCAAAAGGATACTACCCTATACTACCTTATAATATCCATTGGTATCACTGACGCTCTAACATCCGCAAAGATACTCTAAAATCCTCTACCTCCACTCTTCTTCTTATCCACTACATCTACATGAGAACACACCTCTGAAAACTGCATCCAAGTCTGTTTCATCTGGTTGTAATCATCAAATACAATAGACCTACCATCAACAAAAGTTAACTTGTATTTGTGTCTATTGTATGGTTGATCTGATGTAAACTTATGTTCTTGTGTTGGTGTAATCATGACTCTTTACAGTATGATGCATCTACTTGACATAGTTCATCATATAGTCTTTGGTTTCTTTCTGTTCTATCAAGTTTAAGTGTTGTTCTTATCAGTGTCATAAAGAATAACCCTATGATGATATATGCTATGTAAGGTTTCATTGTACTGTGTAACTCCAGTTGTTTGCTGATATGAATTCAAGTAGTTTAGCACCTTCTTCGATGCTATAAACTACCTTCTCTCCTAGTTTACGATGTTGAGACATATTATTGTCTTCATACCATCTGATTGTAAACTTGTCTTGATTGCGATTGTACAAGAACTTATGGGGTTTTTTGGTTGTCATCGTTGAATGGGGATATAGTATATGCTCTGTTTGTCACATAATATAATACCAGTGTGAATAGTATCCCACCTAGTCCTATCCATAGTATAGGTGAGTGTGGGAAATCATATGTTGGAATGTTCATTATACAGTACCTAGGTTTAAGTTCATGATGTCTCTGACTCTTTCTCTATCTAGTGAGTCTCCGTCTCCCCATGTCCAAGGATCGTCTGCTCTGAAGCATATCTCAAGATACTCTGCAGTTGCTTCTGCTATCTGTGGGATTGTTCTCTTGTTCTCTGGGTAGATACCATCCTTACCATAGAAAGAATGTACGTAGTCATAGAATGAGAAGAGTTGGTCTACTGTCATGATAATGTTTGTTTGTTATGTACTTATTATAGTCCATCTATGTGTGTATGTGTAGTATCATGTGCCACTATTCTTACTGGTTTCTTTTAACCACCAATAGTTGACATATGCTTTATACTGATGTGACTTAAGTTTATGTTTACGTATGTGATCTTTCATACGTTCCTCGCCAAAATACTGATCGAACCATGCTTTGTTTAGTCTGTCTGCTATTTCTGGCATTGGTTCAAAGTAATAGGGAAACTTATGTGCGATACCCATGTGTGGAAACATGTCCTTCTTACGTGATTGTATGATCGTGATCTTACTAGATCTCGTCGTAGATGTCCCTGCCTTCGCTCTCTGAGTTGTAGTACTCTTCGAGGTGGTCTTGCCCTTTGTCGTTTGGGTTTTCCGAGTCGATGACACGTTGGATTTCTTTTTTGATCTCGTCGTAGATGTTAACCCCTTGAGATTCTCCTTCAGTGCCTTCGCTGTTGTTGATTTTTTCATTTGTCATCGTACTGTTGTTCATAATCGTACGCTTCCCTCACAACAACTGGAGCAACTACAAGATAAAACTCCTCCCATAGTTCAGTAGGATTAGGATGAAATTGTAGTTCCTCTTCATTTGCCATCGGTTAAACGTCTCAGTTGGTTGATCTCGTGGAGTATTTCCTCTGCCATAGCGTCATCATCCGCATTCTTTGCTTTGATGTACGCTAGGACTAGATCTCTCATACTATCATCCACTTGTGAGTTCGAGGTAGGTTCGTTTGAGTTCTGTTTCATGTGAGTACAGTGTGTCTTCGTGCATCGCAATGTCTGGGTGTAACCACTCAAAATATTCATCTGCTAGTGCCATAGCACGATTCATATCATTGTTTGCGATGTGCTCCTTAAACTTCTGCGTCATGATATCCATGATATCATCACGTTGCTTAGAGATACGTGCACGTTCGTTGTTAAAATCCTCTGGTGGCATGGTGTTGTTCATCTTTTAGTTAGGAATAGTGTGTTGTTCAAATGATCATATTGCTTAAACTCTACGTCCTTAGGTAACATGGATACTGCAGCTGCAGCAAACTCGTTAGGAAATTTACGGAACATTCTCCAAAATTTCTTCTCTTCGTCCATGTCTAGTTCTTCACGTGGTAGTACACGCAACTCATACTCTCCCTTAGTGTACCTAAGACGAGGGTATGGTTGAATGAACTCTTTGATGTGATCAGATAGAAGATTCATGTGGTTATGTATAAGAGTACATGGTGGGTGGATTATCTCATATAGAGATAACCTCCTGCCCAATCAATGTTTTTGTAGTCAAATAGATACTCTCTATCCTTTCTCTCTAGTAGGTTATATCTTACGTGCTTCGCAGGTTTTGCCCATCCTGCGGGTTTGTATACATCTCCTGTCTCTCTGTCTATGAATGCATGTACTGAACCATTTCTGTACTCATATGATGGATTAGGACCCATGTCATCATACTGTTGGTTGATGATCTTAAGATACTTGCGTCCTTTCTGTACGACAAACTTGTAAAGATTAGCAGTACCGTTCTCAATCTCCTCGATTCTCTTCGCAGCGTAGATGCTGTATCCTTCTCTCATCTGCATTGCTCTGTATGTATCAAGTGAGTCTTGCTCAAAGTTCTCTTCTAGAGTCTCACATAGTGTCTGTGTGTACTCTTCGATGTTTGCCATTTCTTGTTGGAATAGTGCTGTGTTCATGAGTGGTGCTCCTTTGTGTATGTACTTATTATAGTCGATATAAACTACGTTTCTACCTCTCTTGTGCCACTAATATAACTGTCTACTCATGTGCGTGAAGCATTCTCTCTAGTTTAGCGTAGAGTCTAGAGTGAGTAGAGTGATAGTCTCCCATCATCAGGTTCATTAGATACTTGATCTCTGTAAGTGTGAACTTGTCTTGCATAGTTACGTGATCTGGTGTGATAGTAACAGGCATTCTAGGATACTTTCTTTTCATTGTCAAGTGTAATAGGGTGCGAGAAAACAAACCTAGAAATTAATCTGGTTGTTTTCCCACTATTATTATAACGCATAAAAATCCCCTGTGCAAGAGATTGTTACACTTTCCTAACTGTCTACTCCGCAATTGCGGAATTACTTGTACGGATGTGATCTACTGTTGCGATCAGGGGCGGGTCTTTCTATAAATTTTGGATTGTTCTTCCTGTGATGATTCGATAATGGGTCACTGGTGCGGTGCAATACTGGGTGTGCTAACTCTTTCTCCGTAAGATCTGTGCGTACATTGATTAAGTCCTGCGGATATATACACCTTGCCACTTGATGTCTTCCCCATCTACTATTCATAGATGCGGGTAGTGGTGTATCCATGAATATCATGGTAACATAGTCTTCGCATATAAAATTGATGTAACCAACAACTCCATCAATTACTATTGGTTGTAGTAAATGAAGATCACTCAACAACATCGAACTCTTTCCTATTTGCGTTAGCAGGGTTAGGTAGTCTAAACATTTCTTTGAGATCGTTTAGATCATTGAGTTGTTCTTGTAATTTGTCAATCTGTGCCTGTAAAATCTGGAAGTTCTGGTCGTTGTTGCTTTGCATCATTAAGATGTTGTTTATGGCGGATCGGAATTCTTCTTCTTTCATTGGTAAGTTTCTGTAGTTGTCTTTGAAGTTCTATTTCAACCATGAGTAGTTTGCCACTCATATATCCATGATAATCTTCATCAATTATCAATTTGTCCACACTATTAATATATGATAGTGCTTCCAATAGTCTTGTCTTTTTGTCCATTAATAACGAGATGGGATGTTGCTCCTCATAAACTGCATTGTTTTTGCTGTCATGAGTTTTTCGCTTTCAATTGCATCACTTTCATCTGGATTAGTATGATGTGTTACTTCTCTCAATGTCTTGAGATATTCTAATACATGCTTCCTGATCTCCATGAGTTCATCGAAACATCCTTGGTTGTGTGCACAACCTCTTAATTGATGGTCAGGTGCCAGAACTGACTCTGTGAATAGAGCAAGTGCTCTATCATATTTTACTTCTGGTGTTTCCTTTCCTACTGAACCTTGATCTCTCATAGTCTTGATAGTAAGTTTTATTATTTAAGCATCATCAGTGCCTTGAACATCTTGAATGTCACAAACTGGAACTTCATGCTGACCACCAATTAAATACCATGGCATTTGTTTTCCATGATATTCTGGGTGTGCATTATATTCTGTTGTATATTCTCTTTCTCCTAGATACTGCATTTGATCAGCAGGAATCGGATGATCCCTGAGTATCGCTTGCAATTGCAAGTGTTGAAGCATCCAAGGGTCTGGTACGTTCATCTGTAAGTGATAACTACGCCTATTCTATCACACTTTTGGAAGATGTCAACCTGGCGGTGTAGGATCTGCGTTCTCGTATGGTATTGTACCGTTTGGTCTTATAACGTATGCTTTTATATAATGATCTGCGTCTGGTACGTTCTGTGGTTGTGGAAACCAATCAAATGCAGCATCTGTTGCATCTAATTCTCTGTCAAAATAATAATATATGTGTTCTAGTTCAAATATTCTATCAATCTCTGCCTCTGGTATGATGTCATCATAGTATGCTAATACAGTTGCTTTCTTATCTGCTGCAAGTGTATGATATTTACTATTGTCAATTACCAATAGAAACTTATTGCTCAACTTTGCATAGTCAGCGATCAACATGTTAGTTGACTTAGGATTTAATGTTATAAGTGGCATAATTATTCTCCGAAATCACCCTCATCAATCATCTTCAGTATATTATCAAGATCATTGTCACCTGTATTTGGATCAAGACTTGTATTTGGTCTTGATATACTGGTTACAGGCATCTCATCTATTGCTGCTGTACCTATTGCAAGTGCGAGATAGTTTACAATTCTAGTTGAGAACTTACTGTATACTGACTGTGGTATGGTATAGAAATGTGATACATCACCAAGATATGTAAGTCCATCACCTAACTTGGCATGCTTTGATGGTGTTATTGGAAATACTACTGCGTTAGCAGCATTATCTTTTTGTTCTTCTGGTATATCTCTTAGTTTCTGTCTATATGTCACCCACTTCGCCTTTTCTTCTGTAGATAGAGGAGCGTCGCCGAGCTGTGTCCAATCACTGTCCATTAATAAGAAGTTTCTCATTAGTGTAACCTTAGTCCAGTTAAGTATGGTTGACTTAGAAAAAGATGCTGCTAGTGCCCTTTCTAAATCATTCTCTTGTCCTACTCTATACTCTGTCCACTTCTCTACTATTCTAGTATATAAATCATTGACCTCTGTTGTAAATGGTGCTAGGTCAAACTGATATGATATCCACTTAAATGTTCCAGTTTTCTGATTACGTGAGTATTTGGTTTTATTCATTCTTGAAGTACCATCTTTATACTGCACAAATACTTCTAACTTATCATTATCAGAATCCCACATAGGATATAATATTGGAACTATTTCCTTAGTCCAATAATCATCGTCTATGGTTTTCATTATACCTTCATACTGAATGTTCTTATCAAAGGCATTCAAGTATAGTGAAGTTGATGATGGTGATGCTATAGTTGCCATTTATAATGCCTTAATTAAATACTTTACCCTATGGTATTTAGTTATAAGAGGAATGTTATTCTCTGCTGTCACGGTAGCAAGTGTTGTAATAGGTGTAGACGATGACATTGTGAATGTACCATCTGTAACTGTTAATGCTGCTTGCACTGCTGATACTTCTCTTCTTACTTGATCAATACCATCATCAGAATTAATCTCTTGTCCACCTTCATCTATGTTTCCTTGTAGTGTTGCACCACCAGTCGATATAAACTGAGTAGAAGTTTCAGTGTCATAGAATAATGTGACAGCACCTAAACCATAATTATCATCATTTGCTGGTGCAGTTTGATATACAGGTCCTCTATCTTGTTCTAGAATTAATGTTACATTTGCCCAGATGATTGATAGAGAAAATATCCTGGTTAATGTTTGGGAACGTGGTGCTGGACTTACTAAAGCTTGTGGTACAGCAGCATGTGCAACTGCAGTAGCAGCACTTAAAAATAAAATTTCAGAAAGAAGAGTAGATATTAAATTCAAAGAAGGTTTTTTAAGTATAGAAATTGATAAAGATGAAAATATATTTATGACTGGGCCAGTTTCTAAGGTAAAAAATATTAATATTGAGGTTTAAAATGAACTTGTTTGATAAATTTAAAGTTGGCCTTGTAAAAAGTTCATCTGGTTTAACTCAAGGGTTTGAAAACATCTTTTCAAAAAAAAAAATTAACAATGAAGTCCTGGATGAGTTTGAGGAGTTGATAATCTCCTCAGATGCAGGCGTGAACGTGGCAGCTGAGCTGAGAAAAGACTTTGAAAACTTTAGAGTCGATAAAAAAATAAATGATCACAAAGAGATCTTAAAACTTCTAG
>Ga0208390_1000770_pt1 | contig 11624 bp, 11 predicted proteins | sample Knorr_S7_td_Surf_FD_185594 | JGI IMG/M metagenome (GOLD analysis project Ga0208390, IMG submission 185594) | Marine microbial communities from Southern Atlantic Ocean transect - Knorr_S7_td_SurfaceA_ad_6m_LV_A (SPAdes) (version 2) | ecosystem: Environmental > Aquatic > Marine > Oceanic | place...
CAAGATGCGGTATAATCAATTTCAACTTTTAAAAATTTAGGTAAACCATCCCAATTCAAATCAACTAACCTTCCGGGTACACTTGGATTATCTCCTCTACCAATAACTAGACTTACTTGTCCATAGTAGTCAGTTGTAGTATTGTGGGTTTCGGTATATTCGAGGTTTCCAAACTCATCGTATATACTAAATCTTATACAAACATCTTTATTAGAATAAGGTGTTACTTGAGAGTCAACACCAGGGAGTTCAACACTTGGATATAAAATAATTCCTTGATAAGAAATACCGGGCTGAGAAAAAACATTGAATGATGCTAACAACATCAATACAAAAAACATATTTTTAAATTTTACAGCCATAATCTAATTCCTAGTGTTAATGGATTTTGACGAATTTTAAAATCCTCTTCATTATCAGTAACATTGAACATTGGCATAAATTCATAGGAAATGAAGAGACTAATTAAATCAGATGCATCAAATCTGGATTTTATACCAAGCATTGGAGCTACCCAAAGTCCTTTAAAATCTTCCTTTCCTGAGAGATCAATAACCTGTTCATTAATTTTTTGAGTTCCTTGAGATAAAATAGATGTTTGCGCTCCTACAGTTGCAAAAAAATTGATTTTAGTACACGAAGTACAAAACCTTCGATTAAAAAGCGTTAGAAAATTAAAATGAGTTTTAACAAAAGCACCTAAAAATTTGGTTTGATAATCTAAGTTTGTTGTAATTACTTTTCCTTTACTATTTGCCTCAAAGAATGATAAGCCAAAACTTATTTCATGATCTGAAAGTAAACTCCTTATGTAAGAAACTCTGAGTTCTTGTCCAGTTTGTGAGTAAAAATCCAAAGGAGGTACTTCAGTTTTATGTGAGTAGTTCGATGTGTTTTGACCAAATTCAAATACAATACCTTCTTGTGTGTAGCCGTTTATAGATAAAAGCATTAGCAATAAAATGGAAATTCTACAAAACAACACTATATTTAAAAAAAATAAAGGTTTGAAAAAATTCATTGTTTGCAATTTAATACTTTTTAGTTTTTCTTTATGCAGTCAGGACTTAATAAGGTCTAACAACTCTTCTACAATCCATTCTAACTCAAATTTAATTCTTCATTCAATTGGACAGACCATTGCACCTGAATTTAACGATATCATTTATTTTGGATTTAGATCTCCTTTGACTTTCTCAAATACTGTTGAGAATTTAATGTCAACATCTATATATCCAAATCCAACTAAATTCTTCATTAACATTGATTCAAGCTTAGAATTGACTAATTTTTATATCCATAGCCTAGACGGAAAAGTACTAAAGAAAGGAAAAATTAACCCAAACTATAACAGCATATCTATTATAGAACTGCCAAAAGGGGTTTTTATTGTTAGTATATACTCAAAAGGAAATATTTTAGCTTTAAAAGAAAAAGTAATAAAAGAATAAATTTCAATACTCGGTTATGAATGAAAATTCAAGTTTCAGAGCAATTAGCATATTATATTTATCAATTTTTGTATCAACTATTATTTCATGCAATACTAAAACCACAAATAAAGACGTCAAAAATGATGATACTCATATTTGTCTTCCAACCCCTCAAAATAAATTTTCTGAGAAGCCTGTAATTGTAAAAATTCAAAAAAAATCTAAGGATAATAAAAATATGGTTTTAATACCTGGTGGTGTGTTTTCGATGGGAGGAGATGGAGATGGATGGAAAGATGAATTCCCAAAACATAAAGTTGAAATTGATTCATTTTGGATGGATATAAATGAAGTAACCAATAATCAATTTTTAGAATTTGTTAATTCTACCGGATACATTACAACTGCTGAAAGAAACATTGATTGGAATCAAATTAAAAAGGATTTACCACCAAACACTCCTAAACCTGACGATAGTTATTTAGTTCCTTCTTCATTGGTTTTTTTTCCAACTTCAGGGGCTGTAAATCTTAATGACGTTTCTCAGTGGTGGAAATTTATAAATGGAGCTAATTGGCGCCAACCCCAAGGTCCGGGAAGCAATATTGATGGAAAGGGCAATCACCCAGTTGTGCATGTAAGTTGGTATGATGCAATTGCATATTGCGAGTGGGCTGGAAGCAGATTACCCACTGAGGCTGAGTGGGAGTACGCGAGTAGAGGTGGAATAATTGATGCAACTTTTTCATGGGGCAATGAAGATTTAAATGAAGGAAAATTAAAAGCCAACACTTGGAATGGTAATTTTCCATATTATAACTCAATAGACGACGGATTTATTTACACAGCTGATGTCAGAAGTTTTGAACCAAATGGTTACGGATTATTTGATATGTCGGGCAACGTCTGGGAGTGGTGTTCAGATTGGTATGATGAGAACTATTATTATTCTGTTTCTGAAATTCTTTCAATTAACCCCCAAGGCCCCCCAAAAAGTTATGATTCAAATGAACCATATGCTCAAAAAAAAGTGAGTAGAGGCGGTAGTTTTTTATGTCATAAAAGTTATTGTACGGGTTATAGAAATTCAATGAGAATGAAATCCACCCCGGATACAAGTAGCATGCATACAGGATTTAGAACTGTAAGAAGTTTGTAATACTTATGAAGTATTTTGAATTTTTTTTTTCATTAATTTTTATGATTTCAATATGTTCTTGTAAAAATTCTCATGACGCTGATTTGCAGAACAATCTTAATAATGGTAGTGAAATACCTATCACTTTTCCAAATTTTTTTTACGGAGCTGATTTATCTTATGTCAACGAGATGGAGGACTGTGGTGCAATTTATTTTGATAATGATAATATTGAAAAAGATGTTTATGAAATTTTAGCTAACAAAGGGGCTAACATTGCACGTTATAGACTTTGGCATGATCCAAAGTGGACAAACTATTCAAATCTTTCAGATGTAAAAAAATCTATAAGAAGAGCCAAAGAAAATGGAATGTATGTATTATTAGATTTTCATTACTCAGATACATGGGCTGATCCGGGACAACAGACAATCCCAGCAGCATGGCTTCCTTTTGTAAATAATGTGTTTAGGTTAGCTAGTGAATTATATGATTATACTTATGATGTTTTAGTTGAACTTTATTTTCTGCAGCTGACTCCTGATATTGTACAATTAGGTAATGAGATTAACCCAATGATATTACAGGAAGGTGAGTTGGTTTGGCCAATTGATTGGACTAGAAATGCTTTGTTACTAAATAGTGCAATTCAAGCTGTTGAAGACTTTTCATCTCAAACAAACAAAAAAGTTGAAACAATGCTTCATATTGCTCAACCCGAAAATGCACTTTGGTGGTTTGAACAAGCAACAAAAGCAGGAGTAAGGGATTATCAATGGATAGGTATTTCATATTATCCACAATGGTCAGAATATAGCGTATCAAATATCCAACAACCATTAAAAAATTTAATCGAAAATTATAATAAAAAACTAATGATTGTTGAAACAGCATATCCTTTTACCCTTGACTATGTTGATTCACAAAATAATATCCTTGGAACTTCTGCGATTTTGGACGAATATCCTGCCACACAAGAAGGACAGCTTAATTATTTAACATCATTATCGGAAGAAGTTAAAAAATCTGGTGGTTTAGGTATAGTATATTGGGAACCCGCATGGATTTCAACTGATTGCAATTCTGCATGGGAAAATGCAACACTTTTTGATTTTTCAGGAATACCAACTCTTGGAATACAATTTTTTAATCAAGATTAATAAACGATAGGATTACTGCTAGGCAAGTTATAAAAAAAGAGTCACTGTTCTGGTGACTCTAAAAGTAGCGGGAGCAGGACTCGAACCTGCGACCTTCGGGTTATGAGCCCGACGAGCTACCTACTGCTCTATCCCGCGATAAAGGGAAACAAATTTATAAAATTGAATGAAAATGGCAAAATAGTTTTGTCAATCGTTAACTTTGCAACATGCATAAATCAGGATTTGTAAATGTAATTGGAATGCCTAATGTTGGTAAGTCTAGCTTGATAAATCTACTAATTGGGGAAAATTTACTCATTACAAGTCCTAAAGCCCAAACAACTAGACATAGAATTTTGGGTATATTAAGTTCTGATAAATTTCAACTGATTTTTTCAGATACACCTGGATTAATTAAACCAAATTATAAGCTTCAAGAAAGTATGGTGAATGCAACAATGTCTGTGTTAAAAGATGCAGATATTTTTTTATTAGTTATTGAAATTGGTGATTACTATAATTTTGATTATGATTTAACAAAAAAAATTATTTTATCAAAAAAACCAATTATAATTTTAATTAATAAAATAGATTTAGGCGATCAAAAAAAATTAGAAAAAACAATAGAATTTTGGAAAAAAAATATACCGGGTTCATTAATAATTCCAATTTCTGTTAAAGAAAAGTTTCAAACAGACAGTCTTGTTGAAAAAATAGTTGAATTACTACCTATACACCCTGCATATTTTCCTAAAGATCAACTGACAGATAAAACGGAACGTTTTTTTGTCAATGAAAAAATTAGAGAAAAAATTTTAAATATTTATAAACAAGAAATTCCTTACTCAGTTGAAGTGAAAACAGAAGTTTTTGATTTTAAAGATAAAATTTTGAAGTTGAGTTCTGTTATTTATGTTGAGAGAGAGACTCAAAAAGGAATTTTAATTGGACACAATGGAGAGTCAATAAAAAAACTGGGAGTTGAAGCGCGTAAGGATTTGGAGAACTTTTTTAATAAAAAAATTCATTTAGAACTTTATGTAAAAGTTAATAAAAACTGGAGATCAAGCTCTACTAAATTAAAAAGATTTGGTTACCAAACTTGACATAAAAATTAACTTTGTGCTATGTCTAATGTAGTAGCAATTATTGGCAGACCTAATGTTGGTAAATCTACTTTATTTAATCGTCTTGTTAAAAGAAGAAAAGCAATTGTAGATACTACTAGCGGAGTAACACGTGATAGGCATTATGGTAATTCAGAATGGAATGGAAAAAAATTCACATTGATTGATACAGGGGGTTATTTTATTGGAAGTAACGATAGATATGAAAAAGAAATACATAAACAAGTAAAAATTGCCATTGATGAGTCAGATTGTATTTTATTTTTGGTTGATGTTGAAATTGGATTAAATTCATCTGATATGGATGTTGCTAAATTATTACGTCAGTCTAGTAAACCAGTCTTTCTTGTTGTAAATAAAGTTGATAATTCAACTAGACTTTCTGATTCTTCAGAATTTTATTCATTAGGTATTAGTAAACAATTTAATATTTCTGCCATAAACGGAAGTGGAACAGGAGATTTATTAGATGAACTAGTTAAATCTTTTACTATTGCTAATGGAGATAAAAAAGATGATTTACCAAGGTTTGCTGTAATTGGCAGACCTAATGCTGGAAAATCATCGTTCATAAATTCTTTAATTGATGAGAAAAGAAATATAGTCAACGATGAGGCTGGTACAACAAGAGATAGTATTGAAACTTACTACAATAAATATGGATTTAACTTTTATTTGGTAGATACAGCTGGAATAAGAAAAAAATCAAAGATTTTAGAAAACATAGAATTTTATTCAGTAATGCGTTCAATTAAGTCAATTGAAAATTCTGATGTATGTATTTTGATATATGATGCCTGTAGAGAATTTGATTCTCAAGTAAAAAATATTTTTTGGTTGGCAGCTAAAAACCACAAAGGCATTGTAATTATTGTAAATAAATGGGATTTGATTGACAAAAAAAATAACTCAACGGAAGAATTTATAAAAAAAATTAAGAAAGAAATTTCTCCATTTACAGATGTCCCAATAATTTTTGTGTCGGCCTTAAATAATCAAAGAATACACAAGTCAATCCAAACAGCTTTAAATGTATTTGAAAGAAGAAAAAATAGAATACCAACTAAATCTTTAAATGACTATTTATTACCTATAATTCTAAGGACTCCACCGCCAGCAATCAAGGGAAAGTACATTAAAGTGAAATTTGTAAGACAACTTCCAAGTAAACATCCTCAATTTACTTTTTTTTGTAATCTGCCACAGTATGTGAAAGAACCTTATAAAAGGTTTTTAGAAAATAAAATAAGAGAGAAATATGATTTTACAGGATCAACAATTGATATTTTTATGAGAAAAAAATAAATCGATTACAATTCTTCTTTCATTCTTAATAACTCCAAACGAATTTTTTGTAATCTTTTTAAAACATCAAGATTTCCATTTTCACCGTTCAAAATTTGTTTTTTTGCTCCCTCAAGTGTGTATCCTTTTTTCTTAACCAAAGAATAAATCAAATTTATTTTTTCAACATCTTTGATAGAAAATTTTCTAGTTCCTTTGCTCGATTTTTTTGGATTAATGATGTTAAATTCTTTTTCCCAAAATCTTATTAAGGAAGGTTTTACTCCAAACGCATTTGAAATTTCTCCAATGTTATAATACAATTTTTCAGGCAGTTGATTAATCATTAATCAAGAGATTGGTTTTCGATACTTGCAACCTCGAGCATGGCTTCAAACTCGGCAGGAGTTAAATCACCTGAGTAAAAGTTAATTGGATTAATTGCTATACCATCTTTTATTACTTCATAATGAAGATGTGGTGCTTGTGACCTTCCAGTATTTCCGACAAACCCTATAATATCTCCTCTTTTAACTTTTTGTCCTTTTCTAACATTATATTTACTTAGATGAGCATAAAGTGTTACATATCCATAACCATGATTAATTCTAATATGTTTACCATATCCTGAGGACCTATTATCTGCTCTGATTACAACGCCGTCACTAGTTGCGTAAATAGCTGTACCTCTTGGTGCTGTAAAATCCATTCCTTTATGTCTTGCTCTAGATTTAGTGAAAGGATCAGTACGCCATCCAAAACCAGAAGCCATTCTTGTAAGATTTTCATTTTTTATTGGTTGTATTGATGGAATTGCAGATAGAAGCTTCTCTTTATCTAAAGCTAATTTCTGAACTTCATCGAACGACTTAGACTGTATTACCATTTGCTTTGAAAGTATATCAATTCTTTTTGTTGTGCTAATTACTAAATCTGAGTTTGAATATCCTTCAAGATTTTCATACCTATTAACTCCACCAAATCCAGCTTTTCTAACATCATTTGAAATGGGGTTTGTTTCGAAAACAACTCTATATATTTGATTATCTCTCTTCTCTAAATCTAACATTACTTCTTCTAACTGTGCAACTTTTCTTTGTAATTGGGTGTAGTTTAATTTAAAATTTTCAATTTCTCTTGCTTGCGATATTTCTGTGGGTGTACTTAATGTTGGGGTTGAAAGTAGAAAAAATAAAAAAGAAATACCGAATATGGCTGAGGCTAATAAGAAGGCCAATACATTTTGGACTTTTTTTTGTCTCTTAATTTCAATCTTTTTGTATGACAAACTATCATTATCATAATAATACTTAACCTTTGCCATTCTTTAAAATATACTATTTTTACTGATGCAGAATTACACACCAAATATACACATTTCAAGTGTAGTGAAGAATAATTATGATTAGCTCTCAAGAAATAAGAAAAAGTTTTTTGAATTTTTTTAATTCAAAAAACCATGATATTGTATCATCATCCTCAATTATTGTGAAAGATGATCCATCTCTTATGTTTACAAATGCTGGGATGAATCAGTTTAAAAATATTTTTCTGGGAAATTCAAAATCTAAAACGAATAGATTAGCAAATTCTCAAAAGTGCCTCAGAGTTTCTGGGAAACACAATGATTTAGAAGAAGTCGGAGTAGATACTTATCATCATACGATGTTCGAAATGCTAGGAAACTGGAGTTTTGGAGATTATTTCAAAGAAAGTGCAATTTCCTATGCATGGGAATTTTTAACTGAAATACTAAAAATTAATAAAGAAGATTTGTATGTAACAGTTTTCGAAGGTGATAGAAAAGACGGATTAGAAAAAGATTATGATTCCATCAATTTCTGGAAAAAATATATTGACGAGAGCCGAATTTTAAACGGTACAAAAAAAGACAATTTTTGGGAAATGGGAGAACATGGTCCATGTGGACCATGCTCAGAAATTCATATAGATTTGAGAGATGAACAAGAAAAACAAAAGATTAGTGGTTCTTTACTAGTCAACAAAGATCATCCATTAGTTATTGAAATATGGAATTTAGTATTTATTGAATTTAACAGAAAAGCAAACGGAAATTTAGAACTTCTTCCTGAAAAACATGTTGATACAGGAATGGGTTTTGAAAGGTTGTGTATGGCGGTGCAGAACGTAAAGTCTAATTATGATACAGATATTTTTTTAAAACTAATAACTTCAATTGAAAAAATTTCAGGACTTAAATACAAAAAAAATTCACAAATTGATATTGCTTTTAGAGTGATTGCAGATCATGTAAGAGCAGTTTCTTTTTCAATAGCAGATGGTCAGTTGCCATCGAACAATGGAGCTGGTTATGTAATTCGCAGAATATTGAGAAGAGCAATTAGATATGGATACAGCTTTCTTGATTTAAATAAACCATTTATTTTTTTATTGGTTGATGAATTATCTAATCAGATGGGTGAGTTTTATCCTGAACTTCATAATCAAAAGGATTTAATAAAAAAAATCATTAAAGATGAGGAAAAAGCTTTTCTTAAGACCTTAAAAAAAGGCTTGGTACTTTTAGATAGTTTAATTAACTCAAGCAAAAAAAATATAATATCAGGAGAAAAAGTTTTTAAACTTTATGACACATATGGATTTCCAATAGATTTAACTAAATTAATTGTTAAGGAAAACAACATGACAATAGATTTGGAGGAGTTTGAAAAATTTATGCAAATACAAAAATCAAAATCTAAAGATTCTGCAGAGATTAAATTAAATGATTGGGTTGAAATCGAAAAAAATTTAATTTCCGAAGATTTTAAGCACAATCAGCCTTTACAACAAAAAATAAAAATAAATAGATATAGAAGTATAGTGGATAATAATTCTAAATATTATCAGCTAGTATTTAATAAGACACCTTTTTATCCTCAAGGTGGTGGCCAAATTGGTGATACTGGAATTATTAAATCTAATACTGAATCTGTTGATATATTTGACACAAAAAAGGAAAACAACCTAGTTATGCATTTCACAAAAAAATTGCCTGACCTACAATCAAACGAGTTTCTTGCTATTGTGAATTCCGAAGCTAGAAAATCATCATCATTAAATCATACAGCCACGCACTTACTTCATTACGCATTAAAAATTATTTTAGGGTCGCATATCAAACAAAAAGGATCTATGGTTAATCCAAATTATTTAAGATTTGACTTTTCTCATACCTCTAAACTAAGCAACGTTGAACTTTCCGAAGTTGAAACTTTTGTTAATGAGCTAATTGATAAAAGTATTGATTTGAATGAGCAAAATGATGTACCTTATAAAGACGCTATTGATAACGGTGCTTGCTCGTTATTTTCAGAAAAATATGGAGATAGAGTTAGAATCATTACGTTTGGTCATTCGAAGGAACTTTGTGGAGGAACCCATGCAAATAATACGTCTGACCTGTGGTATTTTAAAATTATCTCAGAGTCAAGTGTGGCTTCTGGAATTAGAAGAATTGAAGCCATAACAGGAGATAAAGTCAAAATATATTTCAAGAGCCAAGAAAAAGTACTTTATGATTTAAATAAAAAATTGAAATATCCAAAAGATTTTAATTCATCAATAGATGTGATGATTAGTGAAAATTCTAGGCTCAACCAAGAAATAAAAAAACTAAAAAAATATCAAATTGATAATTATATTATTACACTAAATAATGAAATCGAACAAAGAGAAAAATTATCACTTTTAATCAAAAATTTAGATTTAGAACCTAGTAGTTTAAAAAATATTTTATTTGAATTTGGTAAAAAAAATAATAGTTTTTTGGGTGTTTTGGGAACATCAACCAAAGGTAAGACAACTATAATGTGTTATGTATCTAAGGATTTATTATCAAAATTAAATTTAGATGCTTCTAAAATAATTGATATCATTACTAACAAATACGGTGGAAATGGTGGGGGTCAAAAGTTTTTTGCGGTACACGGTGGTAATAAGCCAAAACAACTAGATAACATTTTATCATATGTTAAAAAATATATTGATTATGAGTAAATTTAGATTAGTCGTTTTGAGGGGGGTATTGCTCAAAAATTTTTGAAATAAATTGTGATATTTTTTCGATTTTTTCTTCTGGAGAGCCTTCTTTAATAAATCCAATTGCTTTTCCTTGCCATACAAGTTTCTTAGAATTATAATCTATTATATCTACATATAATATACCACTTGTGTTTGAATATATATTATAGGGTCTTAATGCACCCCAACCAAAATGAGGTCCGTAGTGATGAAACATTCCTAATCCGTAGTGGTTTTCATGAATGTTAATATTTTTTTCAGCATCAGTGTGAAAACTTACCAAAAGTTGTGGATTTTCTGAAGCAACATAACCTTTCATTGATAAAGTTGTTTCAATAGAACTCATTATTCTTCGTTTGTCTAAATCAGAAATTTTAGCTTTATCTATACCGGGTTTAAAAAAGGCAAAAGTTTTAAATTGACTAAAATCAGTATTAACATCATAATCAAAAGATGTTTTTATTGATGCACAAGAACAAAAACCAAGAACTATTAAATAAAAAAATATATGTTTCATTAATTTAATTCCTTCAAAAATTATGCCGTGACAACTTTAGAAAACTAAATTATATTAATTTTGCGGATATTTCAACCCAAAAGAACTAGATTGAAATTTAATTTATCTGTTTTCTTGTTTTTTTTCTTGATCACTTCTTGTGGCTCAAAAAAAATAATATATAATCAACCAGAAAAAAAATCTTTAAAAAAAATTGAAAAAAATAAATCTATTGACACTAAAAAATCAAATATCGTAGACACAAATACTCAAATGAAGGTTTATGTTCTTCAATACTCAGACTTAGCTATTAAGGAAATGAATAAATTTGGAATTCCAGCAAGCATTAAATTGGCTCAGGCTCTTTTAGAATCACAAGCTGGGAAAGGAGAATTAGCTCTAAAATCTAACAATCATTTTGGAATAAAATGTCATAAAGGATGGAAGGGTTCAAGTGTTTCTCATGATGACGATGCCAAAGGCGAGTGTTTTAGGAAATATAAAAAAGTTGAAATGTCGTTCAGAGATCATTCTGAGTTTTTAAGATATAGGGATAGGTATAGTGAACTGTTTAGGTTTAAAAAAACTGATTATATAAAATGGGCACACGGATTGAAGAAAGCCGGGTATGCAACAGACCCTAAATATGCATTTAAACTAATTTCCTTGATTGAAAGATTCAAACTTTGGAGATTTGACGGAAGTAAAAAGCCTTTAGAAAAAAGTAAAATAAAAAGCGAAGGAACGTACATTGTTAAAAAAGGTGATACGTTATATTCAATTTCAAGAAAGTTTGGTAAAACTGTTGAATTCTTGAAAAAATTAAATAATCTTAAGGATAATATGTTGGCTGTTGGGCAAGAGATTAAATTATAGTAATGTTATATAAAAGAAGCAGCCAATTATTTAAAACAGCCAAAAAATATATTCCAGGTGGAGTTAATTCGCCCGTGAGGGCAT
>Ga0208390_1000771_pt1 | contig 11623 bp, 11 predicted proteins | sample Knorr_S7_td_Surf_FD_185594 | JGI IMG/M metagenome (GOLD analysis project Ga0208390, IMG submission 185594) | Marine microbial communities from Southern Atlantic Ocean transect - Knorr_S7_td_SurfaceA_ad_6m_LV_A (SPAdes) (version 2) | ecosystem: Environmental > Aquatic > Marine > Oceanic | place...
GTTAGATGTGCGTCGGCAACTAACCAATCTTGATCGTAACCAAGATCGTCTCTTTCGATTTTTAATAGTTTTCTTACACTGCTGCTTGCTCCATCGCACCCAATCAAATATTTGCATTCGTATTGACTGATTTCACCATTTGAGGAGCAACTAAGAGTGATTTTGTCTTTTTCGGTACTAAAATTTTCTAAAATGGTCTCTTCTTTAATTTCAATATTTTTGTTTGATTCAACTGAAGATCTAATTATTTTCTCAAGTTCTGGTTGATAAAAAAGAAGTTGAGGTGGCCATCCCATTGCGCCAACTTCCAAAGGTTGATCCTGAGTGATTATTTCGTTTAACTCAGCGTCTGTGAATGAAACCTTATCAATATAACCAGTATTTTCTACAACTTCTTCTGCGAATCCTAGGAGATCGAAGGTACGACATTGTTCCCCATCTGTATTAATTGCTCTTGCTGTAGGACTAGTTCCTTTATTAGCGTCTATTACAAGGATGTTGTGCCCTTTAATAGCTATCAAATTAGCCATTATTGATCCAACTGGTCCGTATCCAATTATTGCAACATCAAACATCGAATTTGGATTTTAACTTATTTAAAAAATAAATTTGTTGATAATTTAATTCACAATATACTTACTTTATGTCGGCTTTATTGTCTTGATAATCTCATAAAGAGTTATTAATATTTTTAGGGAGGAGGAGATTATGGATCCAATTATCAAAGCATCAGATGTTCAATATTGTACGTTGCAATGTCCTGATTTAGATGTTCAAGAACAGTTTTTAATTCATTTTGGAATGCACACAGTTGAAAAAACTGATGAGATGCTTTTAATGAAAGGCGATGGAACTCAACCTTTCATTGAGAAAGTCTTAAAAGGGGAGAAGAAATTTATTAGTCTCGCTTTCGTTGCGTCTTCAATGGAAGATTTAGAAAAAATTAGCAAGACAGAATCTTTTTCAGACATTGAAGAACTCAGCACTCCAGGCGGAGGTTACGTATCTAAAGGACAAGACCTAGACGGGTTTGGTGTTGAAGTTGTTTATGGAATTAAAAACTTAGAAAAAACTGCAGAAACAATTCCAACCAATGAGGGAAGAACCGTCAATAGGGTTAATCAAATGAAAAGGTTTTTAAAAGGGTCTTATCCTAGAATTCTAAGATTTGCTCATGCTGGTCTTAACGCAATCAACGTCCAAGACTCTTTTGATTGGTATCAAAAACATTTAGGACTTATAGCAAGCGATAGACTTTTTCTCGGCGATCCCAAAGATCCTAACACTCCTTTACAGGGTATTTTTTCAAGATTAGATAAAGGCTTGGAGCCCGCCGATCATCATACAATTTTCTTTTTGTCTGCAGCTATGCTTTCTGAAGGCAAGCCAGTAATGAATCATGTATCTTTTGAAATGTTTAATATTGATGATGTATTTACAGGAAATGAAATGCTTGAAGCTAAAAAAGATGAGTTTAATTATTTTCAAGAATGGGGAATAGGAAGACATTATCAAGGTAGTCAATTATTTGATTATTGGCGCAACCCGTTTGGTCAAACTCATGAACATCAAACTGATGGAGATATGTTTGATAACACTTTTCCCACAAGAGATTTAAACGTAATTATAGATGAAGCCGGTCTAGGAGAAGAGCCAGCAGAATCTCAATGGGGCCCTGCGTTGAGTAATACTTTTGGTAATGCTGAAAACGGTTAGTAAGTGGATTTAGGAATATCAGAAAAAAAAGCGATTGTCTGCGCTTCTAGCAGAGGTTTAGGAAAAGCATGCGCTGAATCTTTGGCCAAGGAAGGAACAGAGATTATTATCAATGGAGTTAATGAAGAAAACCTAAAAAATACTGAAGCTGAATTTAAATCAAAAGGTTATAAAGTTACTTCAGTCTTAGGAGCAATGGAGGATAAGGCAACAAGAAAAGCACTACTAGAAGCTTGCCCCGAACCTGATATTTTAATTAATAACAGTGGCGGACCCCCTCCAGGAAATTTTTTTGAATGGAGTGAGGAAGACTTTTTGTCAGCTATTAAGTCAAACTTTACTCAATCTGCAATGCTAATGCAGTCAGTTCTTCCAGGAATGAAAGAAAGAAAGTTTGGTCGAATTATTAATATCCTTTCAGCCATGGTAAAAAATCCTCATGTAATTATGGGACTATCAACCTCGGCCAGATCAGGCTTGCTTGGACTTTCAAAAGGATTGTCTAGAGAAATGGCTCAATTCAACATAACAATAAATAATCTACTTCCTGAGCGAATCGATACAGATAGACAAACTAGAGTCATAGAATTTCAAGCAAAACTTGCTGGAATATCTTATGACGAAGCAAAAAATAATATGGAAGAAGAACTTACTGCAAAAAGAATGGGAACTGTCGAAGAATTTTCTGATTTAGCAGCTTTTTTATGTTCCGAACAGGCGGCTTATATATCCGGTCAAAGTATTTCGATAGACGGTGGAAACAGTACTAACTTTTATTAACTTTTAGTTTTTCTTGAAGACCTTTATTGGAGGTTGTGTATCCAAAAGGCACGCGTTCTCCAGGATTTATTCTTTTAAAAGCTTCTTGAACAGCTAAAGTAGTTTCATGAAAGCCACATAAAATTAGATCTAACTTTCCTGGATAAGTATTAATGTCTCCAACAGCGAAGATACCCTTTTTGTTGGTTTCAAAATTTTCGGTATTTACGGAAATTTTTTTCTCGCTTAGCTCTATCTCCCAATCCAAAATTGGACCCAGCTGTTTATTCAATCCAAAAAAGAAGAGGGCTTCATCGCAATCAATCGTTTCGATTTCTTTAGTTTCAAAATGCATTAAATCAACACCTGAAAAAGCATCTTCTCCGTTGATATCTTTAATAACATAAGGAATTTTTAAATTAATTTTTCCTGATTTAACTAATTCTCTCATTTGCGATTCTGTGTGCTTAGCACCACGAAATTCGTCTCTTCTATGTACTAAATAGATCTTTTTGGCGATCTTGGCCAACTCAACCGACCAATCAAGTGCACTATCTCCACCGCCGAATATAATAATTTCTTTATTTTCATATTTTTTAATATCTCTCACAGCGTATTCAATACCGTTTCCTAAAAACCTGTCAGGATTTTCTACAGGAGGTCTTCTTGATTCAAACGAACCAGCTCCTGCTGCAATAAAAATGTTACTAGTTAAAAACTCCAAATCGTTATTAGTTTTAACGATCCATTTTTCTCCTTTCGATTCTACGGATTCGACCCTTGTATTTAAATGAACGTTATAGTCAAAAGGTTTGATTTGTTCCAACAGAGCTTCTATATGCTGTTTCCCTGTCTGATTAGCGACACCTGGGATATCATAAATTGGTTTGTCAGGATAAAGTTCAATGCATTGACCTCCAATTTTGTCGAGATTATCAACCAATTCACAATTTAATCCTAAAAGTCCTGCTTCGAACACTGTAAATAAACCAACAGGTCCAGCGCCAATAATTAAAATATCTGTTTCTTTCATGTTAGGTAACTTTATCTCCGGGCTTTGCACCGCTGTCTGATCCAATCAAAAATACACCTTCGTCATTACTCGATGCTAAAATCATTCCTTCTGAAGTTCCAAATTTCATTTCTCTATTTTTTAAATTGTTCACACACACCACTAATTTTCCTATTAAATCCTGGGGGTTATAAAATTTTTTTATACCAGCGAAAACAGTTTTTTCTCCAAAATCTCCTATATTCAAATTTATTTTAATTAACTTATCAGCTTCTTCTACGGCTTCTGCAGATGTAATCTTAGCTACCCTGAGATCAAGTTTTGTAAAGTCATCTATATTAATTTCATCCATTTTGACTTATCTCAGCTAACTTAGCTATTTCTGAATCTTCTATTCTTAATAATAAAGGTTTAAAAATTTCTAATTGATGATTTACCAAGTTATTTGTCAGATCATCTAAAGATTGATTAGATTTTAAATAATTTTTAATTTTTTCAGAAGTCTCTGGAATCACTGGTTCTAAATATAGATTCAAAATTCTAAAAAGATTAATTGCGGTTGAAGCAATTTTTTTAACTTCAATAGAATTTACTTCTTCTTTATTTAATTCCCATGGTTTATTTAAATCTATGTACTGATTTGCTTTATCAGCAAGAAGCATAATTTCTTTCAATGCTTTAGAGTATTCCCTTGCTGTAAATAAATTAAATATATTGTCTTTTTCATTAATAAACTCATCAATAATTTCATTATCTAAAACTTCACTTAGCATATTACTATCCTTTTTTAGAAAGCCCTGAGACCTGCTAGCTATATTTATGAATTTTCCAATAAGGTCGGTATTAACTTTTTTTTGAAAATCATTTAAGTCCATGTCTAAATCATCAACCCCTGATGATAATTTTGAAGCCAAGTAATATCTAATAAAATCTGGTTGTAACACTTGTAGATAATCGTCAACTAAAAGAAAGTTTTTCTTTGATTTAGACATTTTTTTCCCATTTAAAGTCATGAAACCATGAATAAAAACATTGGTTGGTTTTTTGAAACCTGCTGTTTCAAGCATGCAGGGCCAAAATAAAGTGTGAAAATTCATAATATCCTTACCAATGAAATGATAAATTTCAGTATCACTTTGTTCTCCCCAAAGCTCTCTAGAATCTTTATCAATATTTTTTTTCTTAAGATAATTTTCTAAACTTGCAATGTAGCCGATTGGTGCATCCAACCAAACATAAAAATATTTGTCTTCGTAACCTGGAATTTTAAATCCAAAGTAAGGCGCATCTCTACTTATGTCCCAAGGTTTCAATCCATCAACAAACCATTCTTGTATTTTATTTTCTACTGCCGATTGTAGATTGGTATCCGATATCCATTTTTTTAGATTTTCACTGCAAGATCCAACATCAAAAAATAAATGCTCACTTTCTTTTACCGAAGGTTTGTTGCCAGTAAAAATAGACTTTGGGTTTAACAGTTCTGTTGCTTCGTAAGTTGCGCCACATACCTCACAATTATCTCCGTATTGATCTTTTGCTCCGCATTTTGGACATTCTCCTTGCACATATCTATCAGCTAAAAAAAGACCTTTTGAGTCATCATATAGTTGTTTTATTTTTTTCCTTATTATCAAGCCTTTCTTATCTGCGCTATTAAAAATTAATTCACTAAAAATTCTATTTTCTTCCGAATGAGTTGTGTAATAGTTGTCATGTTTTATATTGAAATTAATCAAAGAATTTTTTTGAATCTCTGTTATTTCTTCTATAAGTTTTTCGGGCTGAATATTTTCTTCTTCTGCTTTTAACATGATGGGCGTGCCGTGTGCATCACTCGCACAAATATAAATACATTCCTTATTCAACGCTCTGTTGGTTCTTACCCAAATGTCCGTTTGAATGTGTTCAAGTAAATGTCCAAAGTGCAGAGGTCCATTGGCATACGGAAGCGCTGAAGTGATAATTAGAAGATTATTTTTGTTTGGCATATAATTTTGTTATGAAAAACTGGCTTTCAAGACTTAGATTTTACTTATCTTGGTTCCTTATCTCTACTTTAATTAGTTTTATTTCGCACGCAAACGAATACAACGATGCAAGTCAACTAAACGTATCTGAATCGGAATTTAATGATCTCTGGTCAATCGCCGTAGACTTAAAATCTGAATTTACTAATTTATCTGTTTATCAAATAATGATAGCCATACAAGATTTGAATGAATCTTCTTTTAATAAAAATAATGTAAATTTATTAAAAAAATCTAGTGTCCTCAAAATTCCAAGTTCAAGTTTTGTAGAAACATTTGATACCTCTCGATCAATACTAGAAGTAGCTAGGCAAAATTCTCTTATCGATAGCAAATTTACTTACTTTTCTATTTTAGAATCAAGATCTCCATCAACTTTAGTAGTCACAGAAAATTCTTTAGCAAACATAGATACCAGCGGTTTTTTAAACAAAGAAAATGAAGATCCTTTTGAAAAATTTAATAGAAGGGTACATAACTTTAATAGTTCTGTTGATAATGTATTTTTTAAACCTGTGGCAGAAATTTATGATTCTGGAACTCCAGAGTTTTTTCAAACAGGAATATCTAATGTTTTTGGAAATTTGGGAGACGCAAGTTCAGCTGCAAATAATATTTTACAACTCAAGCCATTTGCCTTTGCGAGAGATCTTTCTAGATTCGTAATTAATTCAACTATGGGCTTATTTGGAATTTTTGATATTGCCTCTGAAATGGGCATCGAAGGAACCAATGAAGATTTTGGACAAACTTTAGGTCATTGGGGTATTTCATCAGGCCCTTACATCGTGATTCCTTTCTACGGACCAAGTAATTTGAGAGACTCGTTTTCTATTATTCCTGACTTATATTTATACCCTAATGTGCCAAGAGATGACTCGGCGAGAATAGCTTCAGGAGCTTTAAATCTTTTAGATCTTAGATCCGATTTATTGGGTGTAACAGAAATCTCAGGAAGTGATCAGTATACTTTCTACAGAGATGCATATATTCAAAGAAGAGATTATCAAATCAATGATGGAGAACTCGAAGAAGACTTAATATTTGACGAGTTTGATTAGTCTAAAAAAGCACTATAAACCATAGATTGCATTTGCACTCTGATCGGATAATATCCTGATGGCATTAATTGAGTCATTAAAATACATATAAGTTCTTCTTTAGGATCTACCCAGAAAAAAGTACTAGCAGCGCCACCCCAATTATAACTTCCGAGAGATCCACTGTTTTGAGTTCCAGCAAGATCAATATTCACTCCGAATCCTAATCCAAAGCCAACTCCTTTGTACCTCACTTCACTAAAACTTCCTTCAGAACCCATGGAGATCATGTCTTGGTTATCTGGAAGATGATTAATAGTCATCAATTCAACTGTTTTTCTGGATAGTATTCTTTTTCCTTCAAATTCTCCTTTATTTAATAACATTAAGCAGAAATTATGATAATCGTTTGCAGTTGAAACTAATCCCCCACCTCCAGAATAAAAGTTTGGTTCTTTTGAAAATGCACTATTTTTGCCAGATTCATCATTGAGCCTAAGATAAGTTTTAGGAGTTCTTTCATAACATGAAGAAAATCTATTTAATTTTGATTTTTTTACAAAAAAATCTGTGTCAGTCATTTTGAGCGGAGAAAAAATATTTTTTTTGAAATACTCCGCTAATGTTAAGCCACTTAAAACTTCAATTAGTCTTCCACAAATATCAGTAGATACGCTGTAATTCCATTTATCCCCAGGACTAAATTCAAGAGGTAAAGCTGCAATTGTCTTGGAGAAGTTTTCTAAATCCATCGGCGGGAAAGAAAAATCAGAATTTTCTCCTCTTGGACCACTCCAGACTTTTCTATAAGCATGATCGACATTAGTTTGATAATGAAAACCATAAGTCAATCCAGAAGTATGACTAAGAAGATCTCTGATAGTAATTTCTCTATCAGGATTTGATGTCATGAAATTAGGGTAACTTCCTGATTGAAAAACTGAGGATTTCTTGAACTCTGGAAGGAATTTTCCCACAGGATCAGCTAATTGAAAAAGGCCTTTTTCAAAAAGCTGCATGAGTGCAACACTTGTTACAGGCTTGGTCATTGAATAAATTCTAAATATCGTATCCTTCTCAATTTTTTTTGAATTTTCTACATCCCGAAAACCATTTGAATGAAAATGTATTATTTTTCCCTTTCTAGAAATTAAAGTCTGCGTTCCTGCTAGTTTTCCTTTGTCTGTATAGCTTTTTTTAAAAAAAGCTTCCATCTCCTTTAGTTTATCTTTGGACAAACCAAGTTTTTCTGGATTATGTATCTTCATTCTTAACCTCCATCTTTGCTTTTATAAATTCCTCGTGAGAAATATAAATCAGATCAGAAACTTTTCTAATTACATATTCTTCATATTTATCAACGTTTCCGTCAGCAAATGCTATTTCCCACATTGATTTAATCAAGTCGTATTTTTCTTCAAAACTAAAGTCATCATTGATAACTCTTGTAAATTCATAAAGAGAAGTAGATTCTTCTTGCGATTCTTTTCCTGCAGAAATTAAAGAAGATATTTGTGCCTCTTCAATATTAAATTTGTTGGAGAGTGTTTTTTTTAAACTTTCAATTTCAGACTCATCTATTGATTGATCAGCTAAACTTACTTCTATCATCAAGGAAATACAAGCCGATACCACTTTATCGACTTCTTTTTCTTCGATCACTTCCTGCTTGTTAAAAAATTTTGAAAAAAAGTTTTTCATGCTGCTCTAATAATACCTTTTTCAAGTATTGATAATATTTCATTTTTGGATTTTTCTAAATAAATACTATTCGATAAAAGAATTCTTATTTTTTTAGCCTCTTTGTGACCATTGAACAGGCCATGCATATGAATTAAGCCTCGTTTAACAAGGTTTTTATTTTTTAAGGATCCAAAGTAATTGAACATCTCTGATGTAATGTCGTATAAAGAATTATTTTTAGTCAAATCGGCTTCTAAGATTTTATCTACGTCATTAAGAATTAGTGGATTTGAGTATACTTCTCTACCAATCATAATACCGTCTAGGTTGCATAAATCATTTTTTTTAAGAAAATCTAATTCTTTGATGCCGCCATTTATTATTATTTCTAAATCTGAATAATCTACTTTTAATTTTTTAACCCTTTCGTAGTTAAGAGGCGGTATTTCTCTATTTTGCTTTGGGGTTAGGCCTTTTAGAATTGCTTTTCTTGCGTGAACATAAAAAACTTTAATACCTGAGGATTTAATTGAGTCAACAAAGTTATCTAGAGTTTCGTCAATATCATTGTCATCTGTGCCGAGTCGAATTTTTACCGATACTTCTTTATCAAAATTCTCTTTAATAGACGACAAACAATTTTTTACTAATTCGGGATCATTCATTAGGGCAGCTCCAAAGCCACCACTGCTAACTCTAGGACTTGGGCAACCTAAATTTAAATTAATTTCATCGTAGTTGAATTTATTTGCAAGTTTTGAAACCTGACCAAGATTTTTAGGATCATTACCACCTAATTGAAGTACTATTGGATTTTCAATATTGGAGTATTCTTCTAACTTATTTTTATTTCCAAAAAGAATAGCATTTGAATGAATCATTTCAGTGAAGAGTACGGTTCTTTTAGATATTTGTCTGACTAGATATCTAAATTGACTATCAGTTCTTCCCATCATGGGAGCTATACAGTACGACCTATCCATTTTTTACAAGAAATATATAACGGAATAAAGTCCTACTATAGTTAAAACAAAAGTGTAGGGCAGGGCCATTATTATCATTCTGAAGTATGAAAGATTTATTAATGGAGCAATGGAAGACGTAAGTAAAAAAAGAAAAGCAGCTTGACCATTAGGAGTCGCAACACTTGGTAGGTTTGTTCCAGTATTAATTGCAATTGCTAGGAGATCAAATTGATTTCTATCAATGACGCCTGCGTCGAAGGCGTTTTTGACTTCGCTAATATATATCGTTGCTACAAAAACGTTATCACTAATCATCGACAAGATTCCATTAGCTAGAAAAAACATTGGGACTTGTAAGTCAAAATTTAAAGTCAATACATAATTTATTACAGGCGAAAATAGGTGCTGATCATGAATGACAGACACAATTACAAAAAATACAACTAATAAAGCAGTGAATGGAAGCGCTTCTTCGAAAGCCTTTCCTAACTTGTGTTCTTCGGTAATTCCATTAAAAGCGGTTAAAAGAACTATTACCATTAATCCAATTAACCCTACCGCAGCTACGTTAAAAGCTAGGGCGAAGATTAAAATTAAAGCAACTAAAAATTGAACTACTAGTTTTGTTTTTTGAGATGATGTCCTTTGAGCATCTTCTTTAGAACCGAAATCATTAATAATCTCTCTTATTTTTGGAGATAACTCAGCACCATAACCAACAATTTTTAATTTCTCAATTAAATAACAAGTAAATATTCCAAATATAAACACTGGAAGCGATACTGGTAACATTCTTATGAAAAACTCTATGAAATCCCAATCAGCTACTGATCCAATAAGAAGATTTTGAGGCTCTCCAACAATAGTACTAACTCCTCCAAGCGCTGTTCCAACCGCTCCATGCATTAATAGGTTCCTTAAAAATCTTTTGAATTCTTCAGTTTCTTGATCGAGGTTATCGCTTTCTAGTAAAGATTTATTTTCTTGATAAAGAGTATAAAAACCTACAGCAACAGCAATTAAAACAGCGGTTACGGTTAAAGCATCTAGAAAAGCAGATAAAACAGCGGCACTTATTAAAAATAATAGAGAAAGCAATTTCTTATTTCTTACATTTATTAGTAATTTAGTAAAAATAAAAAGTAGAAAATCTTTCATGAAGTATATTCCAGCAACCATAAAAACAAGTAATAAAATTACTTTAAGATTAAGTACAACTTCCTGATAAATATGTTTTGATGTAGTCAATCCTAATATTACGGATTGGATCGCTATTAACCCTCCAGGTTGAAGAGGGTAACACTCTAGAGCCATAGCAAGCGTGACAATAAATTGACCTAAAATAATCCAGCCTAATATAAAACCTGCATCTAGGTTCGTATTTAACAAAATAAAATAAATGATCGGATTAGATACAAGAAAAATAATGATCAAATTCTTGTACCAATTTGCAGAAGTTCCTAAAAAATTGCTATAAAGGTTATAAATCACGGAATATTGTTTTGAATTTGTTTAATCCTGCTAATTCTATTGAAAAAGACACCAAAGAGTCAAAGTACTTTGTAATTAATTCTCATGAAATTCTAAGCTTTAAAAACGAAAATTTCTTAAGACCATTGTCTAGTGATGAACTTAATTGGTCAGGATTGGAAATTAAGAGAAAACATTTTTTAGGCTATTTAAATGAAGCGTCTTGTTTTGCAGTTGCAACCGAGGGAGAGTGCGTATTAGATCAAGCCATATTTACTGACTTAAGATCGATGTTAGGAAGAATTCCAGATGATTTATTTTCAGTAATTTCAAGAGCGATCCAGATCCAACACTGGTTTGAAGCTCATAAGTTTTGTGGATATTGTGGCAATGAATTAGTTGAAGATTCAAAAGAAAGGGCAATGATTTGCAATCATTGTGATGCGCCTCCAGCTTACCCCAAGATTTCTCCATGTGTAATAACACTAATACATAGAAAAAATGAAATTTTACTAGCTCATAATGTTAACTTTCCAGAAAACTTCTACAGTACCTTAGCTGGCTTTATTGAGCCTGGAGAGTCTGTGGAGGCTGCTTTGGAAAGAGAAGTGCTAGAAGAAGTAGGCATTAAAGTAAAAAATATTAAATATTTTGGAAGCCAATCTTGGCCATTTCCCAGTCAGCTTATGCTTGGGTATTATGCAGAATATTCAAGTGGTGAAATTTCTCCAGATTTAGAAGAAATTGATAAAGCAGATTGGTTTAAAATTGATAATCTTCCTAATACACCTCCTGCTAATATTTCTATTTCAGGAAAACTTATAGAAAACTACATAAAAGAAAACGCTTAAGTTTTATTTCTTGGATCGTTTGAAGCTCTTCCAACTGAATTATCGATATCTAATTTTTTAGCATTCGTTTTTGGCGCTTCAGTTTTTTTAGGTCTAC
>Ga0208390_1000773_pt1 | contig 11609 bp, 8 predicted proteins | sample Knorr_S7_td_Surf_FD_185594 | JGI IMG/M metagenome (GOLD analysis project Ga0208390, IMG submission 185594) | Marine microbial communities from Southern Atlantic Ocean transect - Knorr_S7_td_SurfaceA_ad_6m_LV_A (SPAdes) (version 2) | ecosystem: Environmental > Aquatic > Marine > Oceanic | place...
TGAAAAACCTAACGTATAGTTCTGAACAAAAAGTGGAGCGTATTGTTGGCCAAATGGAGCAGTTACTTCATTAAGAATAGACTTCATATCTTCAGTTGATAATTTAATGTCTGTATTCAATCTTCTATCAATTTGTGTAGCTCTGCTGGGGTCAGCCCAGTATCTGGATATATAATAAGGATATTCATTACCAACAATTTTATTATTTCCGTTCGAAATATATCCTTTTTCAGGATTAAAAGAGAATGGCATTTCATCAAAGGGAATATATCCTTGCCAATCATGCTTCGTTGTAGTTCCATCAAAAGGAACAAGTTTATCGGCGTCAAGCCTGATAGGAATTTTTGTACTAGGTCTCCAGCCAATGTTTCCTTGCTTATCTGCATAGGTCCAATTTTGTCCAGGAGCTCCAAATAACTTAGATGCTTCATTGAAATCTTCCCAATTTTCTGCTTTTGCAAGCATAAATAATCCCGTTGTTTCATCAAAAGCATCGAATTCTGTCCATCGAAAAGAAATTGCCTTATTTAAAGCCTTAGCATCTCTATGAATTTCTGATATAATAGGACCTCTGTGCGTTGACCTAATAATAATTTTGCGCTTAGAACCTGATTTAAGGACTAATTCTTCCTTAACAATAACTAAATCTCTCCATTCGCCGTCTACGTAGTATTTTGTTTGATCTTCGTTAAGTGTTTCGATATAAAAATCCATATCATCAGTCATCACATTTGTAAAACCCCATCCAATATTTTCGTTATGTCCAATCACAGGAAGTGGGATACCATACAATCCATATCCTCCAAAATTGTAATTATCACTTTTTAAACGAATCTCATACCACCAAGGAGGTAAATTATATGCTAAATGTGGATCATTGGCTAACATAGGCTTACCAGATGTAGTCTTTGTTCCAGAAACTGCCCATGCATTAGAACCATATCCATCTCTATCAGTTTTCAGTAAATTTCTCAAATCTTGCGTATCACTAGCGTACTGCTTAAATGACTTTAACAGAAAGTCATTTGATGCAATGGTAACAAAATTTGGATCATATGATGGTAAGATTTCTGATAAATATTCTGGGCCAAGTTGTTCATTTATTGCTCCAAAAAATAATTCAGAATCCCATCCACCTTGTAGTTCCCATGCCATCATAGTGCTTAAAGCAACGATATCAAGTGGTTCAAAGACTGGAAGTTCGTCTATTTGTAATAACTTAAACTCTAACGGATATTTAGATGGAGTGAGGCTTTGAACATAAGCGTTTATCCCGTAGCAGGTATCTTCTAAATGCTTTAGTATATCTGCAGGAACTTTTTTTAAGGTTTTTTGAGCGATTTTTTCAAATCCTAATGTTCTTAAAAAACGATCTTCAGAAAATAAGGTGTCATTTACAACATAACTGAGCTGGCCTTTGTATGCATACTTCAAAAAAGCCATTTGAAACAATCTATCTCTTGCTCCTAGATACCCTGCAACTTTAAACATATCAGAATCGTTTTCAGCAAAAACACTTGGAACACCATAATCATCAAATAATACTTCAACATCATTTTGTAAAGATAGTTCTTGATTTATTCCATCATATTTAACGTTGACTGGTTTTAAAAAAGAATTGACGGAAAAATTAATTAAAATTATTAAAGTAATCGCAAAAAAAAGAATTTTATATACTTTCCCCATAATTAAAGGTAAGAAAAAAATTAAATATATCTAATTGAAAACTTTTCTATAGTTTTATCCAATAGCTTTTTTACCTTTTTCATTAGTTCTTATGCGAATGCATTCTTCAATTGGTAAAATAAAAATTTTACCTCTACCTTTATCTTGATATTTATTTGCAACTTTACAAATAGCTTCCACGGCAGGATCTACATAATCATTGTTAACAGCTATTTCAAGTCTCACTTTTTTTAGGAGAGTTATTTCATGAGAAATTCCTCGATAAACCTCTTGAATAGGTATTTCTTTTCCTTGACCTAACGCATTTGATACAGTGAATTTGTAAATCTTCCTTTTGAGAAGTTCCTCTTTAATTTCAGGAAGCTCCTCTGGTTGAACAATTGCAATTATTAACTTCATTTTTCTCTCCTTTATTCAACTGTAAAAATTTGAAATCCTGAATACGATTCCATTTCATGTTCAGCAATATCTAAACCAATGATTTCTTCTTCTTCGGATACTCTTACACCCATTAAAACTTTTATTGAATAAAAAATTAAAAAAGCCGATAAAGTACTGAAAATTCCATATGATAATACACCTATAAACTGGGTTGCAAAGGAATGATTGGTTGAAAATATTCCGACAGCTAATGTACCCCATATTCCACATACAAGATGAACCGATATTGCTCCTACAGGATCATCAATCTTAATTTTATCAAAAAATACAATAGAAAAAACGACTAACATACCTGAGATTAAACCTACATATATCGCGTTCATTGGAGATATAACATCTGCGCCAGCAGTTATACCTACAAGTCCAGCTAATGAACCATTTAGAATCATAGATAAATCGTTGGTTTTTAAATAGAAGACAGAGGCCAACAATGAACCAATAATTCCAGCGGCAGCTGACAAGGATGTTGTCACAAAAACATAAGATACTGAACCGGGATCAGCTGAAAGTACTGAACCTCCGTTAAATCCATACCAACCAAACCATAAAAGAAATACTCCTATGGCTGCAAGAGGCATATTATGCCCCATTATTGGTTTTACTCCTCCTTTTGTATATTTTCCAATTCTTGGACCGAGCAAGTATGCACAAACTAAAGCAGCCCATCCACCAACACTATGTACCACTGTGGAACCAGCAAAGTCATAAAAACCCATTTGATGTAAGAATCCTCCACCCCATTTCCATGAACCTGCAATTGGATAAATGAAAGCAACATACAATAATGAAAACAATAAAAATGAATTTAATTTTATTCTTTCAGCAACTGCACCTGAAACAATTGTTGCAGCAGTTGCAGCAAACATTGCTTGAAAAATAAAGTCTGTATAGTATGTGTATTTACCACTAGCATATTCAATGAGCCCAGCGTCTCCAGCTGGAACATTTAGACCCCAGCCACCAAAACCAAAGAATTGACCAAAAGAAAAATCACCAGGATACATTAAATTAAAACCACAAAGAGCATATGTTAATAGACCAATAGAAATTATGCTTACATTTTTAAACAGAATATTAACAGTATTTTTAGTTCTTGTTAATCCTGTTTCAAGTGCTGAAAAACCTAAATGCATTATAAAAACTAATATAGTAGCAACAAGCATCCATAAATTATTTATTGTGAAAAGTTCTAATGAATTCACTTAAAACCCCCGCTTTTATTATTTTAATGAAATTTAAAAAAAATAAAGTCAAAAAGACAAAGGAAATGAATTATTAAGTACATCATAATTAATAACTTAATATTTTTAAGTAAAAACGATATTATGATTAGATTAAGTTAATTTTTTAAATGATTGGTGAAAAAATCAGCAGCAAACTTGAAAGATTTTTCTCTAGCTTCATCATTTCCACCCATGATTGGTCCTCTTCCCGCACAAGTTAATAATGCCAACTTTTGCATTGATGGATTATTGATAGGAATTTTCCAGAATTCACTAAAAAATATAGTACCTTCGTTATTCATTGGGAAGAAGCAATCACCAAGCGTGTAGCCATGTTCTAATTTAGTTAACTCCATCTCTCTGTCAAAAGAATGATGAGCATTTTCATAAATAGTGATATCAATATTATGAGGTAATCCACTTTGATCTATCTTATCAATGAAATTTGTACATGCGGTAGCAGGTACCCAATTATCTAATTCACCAAAAAGAATATGAATTGGTACCTGACTAAAGATCATTGCCTCTCCTGGAAAAGGGTAAATTAGACATCCGGGATAAATTGGTAGATGTGCAGCAAACTTATATTTTCCGTTATTAATTGAATTAATTAATGGAGTCCATGCAGAATATAAAGATACAGCTCCTCCTAAGCTCCATCCTGTTATTCCAGCTTTATTAATATCAATATTTGGATGTTCAGACAATGTTTCAAGAGCGAGGTAACTATCAAGAATCATCATTGCAGTAGTTACTTCAACTTGACTTCCAACCGTTGTATCAATATCTCTACTATCAAAACTATGTAATTGGAATGTTGCAAAACCTAATTCATTATACATTTCTAAATATTTTAAATGATGGGGACCCCAATTTAGACTTCCTGCTACTCCAATAATAATTGGATATTTACTTTCTTTGTCAAAATTATCAGGAAAAGTTAAAATTCCAAAAATTGTCTGTTTTTCTTGATTATCAAGATCAGTAATTATTTCTTCAAAAGAAAATGGATTTGCACTTTCAAATACAATAGTTTCATTTAATGATTCCTGTGGCATTAAAAGTGAACATGTAAATATCATTAGTAATTTTTTCATTTTTTTTCCAGTAATTGAAGATATGATTTAAATAATAATCCACCTCCACCGCTATATCCAACAAGCTCACCATTACTACCAACAATTCGATGGCAAGGAATGATGATGGGAATTTTATTTGAGCCACTTACCCTTCCAACTGCTCTTGCAGATTTTGGTTCTTTTATTTTTTCAGCAATTTGTTTGTAGCTTTTTGTTTTTCCGTATGGAATTTTAGACATTTCTTTAAAAACTTTTAATGAAAAATCTGAACCTTCAATATGCACAGGGACATCAAATTTTTTTAACTTTCCATTGAAGTAAGCATTTAGTTGGCTCTGAACCTCTTTGGCAAATTTTGAAGGGCTTTTATTGGCAATTTTTAATGAGAGCTGTCTTTCCATTAAATCATTTTTTTGTTCTGTAAAAGACAAATCATATAGCTTATTATCATTAAAAATTATTCGAAAATAAAAATGAAGGTTATCAACTTGAAATATTTTTTGATTCATAATCAGTATCTTAAAATAAATCTACTGCCACATTTGGTACATTTTGCAAGAAAGCTAATATACTCATACCATTTGGTTCTTACCCAAGTATGTTTACATTTTAAACATTTCATAAGTTTTAAAATTTAAGTATTTTCATCATAATAACTACAAAATATCATATACAATGAACCCAAAAAAACTAAAAATTATCATTGCTGGAATGGCTATTTGTATTGCTCTTGTATCTTTCAAATTTTATGAAGTAAATAATGACTTAAAAAAATACAAAGAGTATTATAAGGATTTATCAATTATGTATTTAAAAGAAGTAATTGAAGCTCCAAAGCTTTTAGCGCCATCTTCAGAAGAAATGAAAGTAACAACAATTGATTTTGAAAGTAATATGCTTCAATTTTCAGATCTTGAAAATAATATTTCCACCATTCAAAATTTTAAAGGAAAAAATCTATTTGTCAATTATTGGGCAACCTGGTGTAATCCCTGTTTAGCTGAAATGCCTTATATGGTTGAGTTATATGAAAAATATAAAAATGAAGAAGATATTAAATTTTTATTTTTATCGAGGGAAGATCTAAAAACTATTAAAAATTATATTCCAAAAGATGAAAATCTTCAAAAACTTCCAATATATAAAATTATCACTGATGATGAATTTTTTGCAACTTCTGGCATCCCAACAACCTTTATTATTGATTCTACTGGTGAAGTGTTAGTAAAAGATATAGGAACTGCTTTTTGGAATGATGAATCTGTTTTCAAATTTATTGATAGCTTAATCGGTAATAATGAAATCTAATATCTTAATTAACACAGATGATCACTTTCCATACCTTGGTAATGGAATTCAATTTAATGAACATTTATTTGGGTTAGAGTTTGATGCAAACTTGATTCAACAAACATCAGAATTAATTTGGCAAACAAATTCAACTTTACCTTATTCGACTTTAAAAAAGCTTCCTGCTCCATATAATATATTATCAGATATTGCACTTGAAATGACGGTGCACAATAAATCGAAAACGGGTTTAATTGGAAAGAATAAACTTTTCAGTGAAGTAAAATTAATTGATGATGGATTAATGGATAAATTTATTTTAGATGTACAAAATCATATTGCCAATCCAACACATGAATCAGCTGAACTAATCGCAAATGTAAGGTGTTGGTCTTCATGGCTAGCCAATGGTATAAAAATTGAGCCTATTTTTAATGGAAAAAAAAAGGCATGCGCATTCATTCCCTGGCCATTATCAGGATTACTTTTACTATCTTCAAGAATTACGGGTCAACAACCTGAATTTGAGTATGCTGCAGATTATGTATTACGTTCAGGAATTCTTCCAGATCAAGAATTAGATAATTATGATGATTTAAGTAAGAATATAGATTATATAAGGTCAATTAAGCCTTTAGTCGCTTTCCATGATTTTGATGGAAACGAACAAGGATTCAGAATGACACATCTCGCAATGGAAAGAACATCTAATATGTTAATTGAAAATGCTCTTTTAGCAGTTGAAAGAGTAGATATTAAAGAAAATCTTGAAAAAATTGAATTAGCTACAATGCAGTCTAATCAATTATTTAATGCGATGTGGAAAGTAAGTGAACCATTACTTTACAACAAAGAAGTAAGGATTTTTATTCAAGGCCTGTTTGGAAATCAAGGAAGTATCTATCCTGAAGAGGGTTTATTTTTTGAAAATTGTGGAGATATATTTAACGAAAATTATGACTCTAAAGGTTGCTATTTATCAAATTTACATGGCCAAACCGGTGCAAACAGCTCATATCATCCCATCGCAGATGAAATTACTGGCGTTGGTAATCATACTCACGCATATATCGCAGATGAAATAGTTGATAAATCTATGATCAAAGGAGTTTTAGAGAAAGGATATGTAAGCTCTGACGATTTACCAAAAAATGTTGAAGTTGATTCACTAACAAAATTACTAAAATCATTTAGAGTTGGATACAGACCTCCTGCGCATCATGCCATGATTGTTAAAACAAGAAATATCATTCAAAACTCAAATTATTTTTCAAAGATCGAATCTAGTAATGATAATAAAAAAATCTTAGCTAGTGCAGTTAGATGGATTATTCAGCATCGAATAGATCATTATAAAATGGTTGTTAGTTACATTCTTAGAGCACCCGATCCTTACATACATCAAACAAAAGCCAAAGGTACTGGAGGATCTCCAACTCCTACTTTTCTTCCAAAAATGTTTTCTAACAGCATAGATAGATTACAGAGTTTGGTAGAAAATGAAAATTTACCATGGGCAGATAAGCTTATCAATATTACATCTAATCACGAAACTGCAATGCAACAATTCAAAAAAATTGCAATGCAATCTGAAAATTAAAAATTATCTGTAATTAAATGCTTCATGAAGAAATCAGCCATCTTCTTATAAAGATGGTATCTATTCTTCCACCCATCAGCTGGATAATCTTCGCTTAAAAAATTGTTATTTGACATTCCATGATTAGCATTAGAATAAATAAACATCTCCATATCTTTTCCATGTTCTGCATACGCTTTAGCAAGCTTTATTGAATGCTGATGATGAACGTTGTCATCTGCATTTCCATGTATCTGGAGTAGATATCCTTTTGCTTTATCTACATGTGTAAGTACGGAGGCATTTTTATATCCTTCTGGATTTTCTTCGACTAACCCCATATATCTCTCTGTCCAAATAGTGTCATACAATAACGGCTCTACGTTTGGAGCAATAGATATACCAGCTTTAAAATAATCGCTGGCTAGAGTCATACACATATTAGTCAAATAACCGCCACCACTCCAACCCCATATCCCGATATTATCCCCGTCAACATAAGTTAGTCCTTGTAAATATTTTGCTGCTTCGATATGATCCTTAACAAGATATTTACCATAATCACCATAAGCTAAATCTTTGAATGCTTTTCCTCTTCCACCAGTGCCTCTATTATCAAATGAAAAAATGATAAAATCCCTACTTGCAAAATATTGATGTAAAGTATGACTTCCTGCACCCCACCTGTTGATAACTAGTTGTGACCCAGGACCACCATAATTATAAAGAATAACAGGATATTGTTTCATTGGATCAAAATTATGAGGATATGTAATTAAAGCATTAAGCCTAGTGCCGTCATCCGTAAAAATATTAATTAGTTGAGGATAGGTTAAATTATATGCATCAAATTTAGACTTATCTGTTTCTCTGAGAATTCTAACAATCTTTCCATTATCTTCTCTTATGAGCGTTTTCGGAGGAACTGTAAGACTAGAATATGAATTAATGAAATAGTTTAATGTTGGAGAGAAAGATGATGAATGAGAGCCTTTTTCTTTGGTAAGTCTTTTAAGTCTAGAGCCATTGAATTTAATGGAATAAAGATGATCTTCTGTTTCAGTCTCTTTCTTAGCTGAGAAATAAATTATTTCATTGTTGTAATCAATTGCGCTTATGTTATTTACCTCCCAATCTCCCCTTGTAACTTGGTTTATTGGTCTTCCATCAGGTCTATTTCTGTAAATATGACTGAATCCATCTTTTTCAGAAATCCAGATGATTTCTCCATCATCCATAATCGCAAAACTAAAACCTCTCTTGGGAGCCCATGTACCAATTTCACCTGGAACAATAAAAGGAGCCCTATCAACCCAAGAATCATTTGAATCATTTAGAATTAGGTCTGCCCCATTAGTATCAAAATCATATTTGTATAAATTCCAATCATTTTGCTTCCTATTTAAAGTGGCAAAATAAAGATTAGATGAATTTGTTTGCCAAATAATATCAGGAATGTAATATGCAGTATCTGGTAAATTAACAGATCTATATTCTTTATTTTTTAAATCTAATATACTAATCGAAACAATAGGGTTATCTTCTCCAGTCTTTGGATACCTGATGTACTTAACAACCGGATATTGTGCTTCATAATCAACCAAAGCATACTCTTTGACATACGTCTGGTCTTCTCTAATTAACGCAATATATTCACTATTAGGACTCCATTTGTATGAATCATAAGTACCAAATTCTTCCTCATAAACCCATCCAAAATGTCCATTAAGAATATCTTCGCTCCCATCATAGGTAAGCTGTTCTTCAATTTCATTAGTTAAATCAAAAAGGTATAAATTATTATCATTTCGAACAAATGCAAGTTTGTTGGAATCTGGAGAAAATTTTACATTTCTTAAGCTATCTGGGTCGCTAGTAACAGGTGTTAAAGATTCTGATGATATATCGTAAACATAGTATGTTCCATAAGAGGAATGTCTCCATAGTTTTACTGAATTCTTTTTTAAGAGTAACTTTGTTTGATCCGGGCTAAATGAATACGAAAAATTGCTAATGATATTCTTTCTGACTGTAAAAGCTTTTAAAGTATCATTAGAAGCAAGATTATATTCATAAAATTCTAACCCCTCATCACCTCTTTCCGAAAAATAATATGAATCAGAACTATTCTTCCAATCATATCTTCCAATTGATTCAGTTCTAAATGTACCATCAAGTACACTCTCCAAAGATATTTTATCTTGTGCCAAAAGCGCACTAAACATTAAAATAATAGTTAAGTATTTATATCTCATATTTTTGAATATATAGATTTTTAATGAAAATAATCTAATAGTTTATGGAATAAACCAACCCATTGAATCATAAACTATTCCAACTGAAACGAATCCTTGGATAGCAAAAAGCACTCCTGTTAATACTAAGCCCAATACTGAACCCATAACACCATTGTTTGCAGCATAACCAAAAATAGTAGTTGGTTTATAAATCAACTCTTTATAATTGATAGATTCATCTACTTGCTGCAATAAGGCTTTTGCACTTGATAAATCGTTAATTCTTTCCTCTCCCTTACCATCAAGCTTGAGCTCCCAAATTTCTTCTTCAATAATGAAAAGTTCATTTCTGATAAAATCCCTATGCTTTGCGCTAAGAGATTGTAGTTGAATGGCTTTTGAAATTGCAAATAAGCAAATAACTGAAACAGCAACAATTACTGTTCCAATTAAATACACTGTAGAAATATGGTGCTTCATTCCTGTCCATACTATCAGATTTAATATTCCAACACATAACAAGGAATAAAAAATTAAAATTGAAGTATAACCCTGAATTCGAAGATAATATGTTTCACCAAACGATCGTAAAACATTTCTCATGTTCATCCAAGCAAACACATTGACTCTTTTTTGTAAATCGACAAAAATTCTATCTTCTTTTTTATCTTTATAAAAACTTTTAAAAATCGAAGAAAGTTTTAAACCAGGGTAAGACACTAGCTCACCTAATTTCTTTGATGTAGCATATCTTCGATCATAGTCTGCTGCACAAACCATTCCAAACATCATAAGTTGAAATCCATTGAAAAGTCCAAGAAGAGTTGCTACTGAAATAATTTTTTCTTGTGGAGTAACTCCAAATAAGTCCATTCCATAAAAATATTTTGACAAAAATGCTGCTGCAGGTAATAATAACATACATAAATATGTCAATTGCTGCATATATTTGAGCGCAGGTAGTCTATAAACTGAATTAATAATATTGTAAAGAATAAACCCGGAAGGAAGTTCATTTTCTTTTGTTGAACTTGTAAAAGATGGAAATAGTTCATTATTTGACTCATTAATTAATTTATCTCTTGTTTCTTTGCTTGGTTCAAATGGAATTCCTTGAAGACAAATGTCATTTTCATCCATAGCAATAGTTAATTCATCTTCAATTAATCCTGGAAACTCCCATGGGCGCATCCATCCTTGAGCAATTAATCTTCTGACAGTTTTATTATCATCCCAATCTGGAGCTGGTAAGCATAAACGCTCTAAATCTTCCGGTCTAAAATATCCATACTTAGTAGCAATAATTAGTCTTCTAAAAAATAAGAGCAAGTAAGCTAGGATCATGTGAAATTGATCAATATTGAGAATCAGCTCTTTTTCTGAAAAAAGTGCTAAAAATAGCCCAATATTCATTAACCAGGATGCAGGATAAATAATCAACCAATTATTACGAATTGTCTCTAAAGAATGGTGTTTTGTGGATACTGCAATTAACTGTCTATTTTGAGAAACATGCCATGCTCTTGAAAGAGATCTTTCAAGAAATATTGCTGCTAATGGTGAAAAAATAACTGGAGGTAAATTTTCATATATGAAAGATTTCCAAAATGCTTTCCATGAAAAGCTTACCGGAGAATGAAATTTATCTACTGTCTTATTTTTTGACGCACTTCTTAATTTTGCAGCTTGATAAGGTGAATCTATTCCAGATATAAATTTTTCATCATCTTCATTTGATGGCTTTCTTAGGCTTAAGAATGATTGAATTTTCTGTATTGTTTTACTCATGTTTTTTTGAAAGTGATTCAATTTAAAGTATTTTTCAAAATTCTATTATCAATTTTTTAATAGATTTGCATAAACATTGATGCTGTCATAAATTCGCTGTCTATGGGTCTTATAACAAATATGAGAAGTAGAATGCAAGTGGTAATGTGGACTATTTTAGTCCTCTTTGTTACAAGTATGGCAATTGGTGGTCTAGTTGGGGGTGCAAGCATCACTGATATTTTTGGTGGACGTCAAGGAAACGAGGTTGGTTCTTTAAATGGAAAACCAATACTATTTGAAGATT
>Ga0208390_1000781_pt1 | contig 11550 bp, 13 predicted proteins | sample Knorr_S7_td_Surf_FD_185594 | JGI IMG/M metagenome (GOLD analysis project Ga0208390, IMG submission 185594) | Marine microbial communities from Southern Atlantic Ocean transect - Knorr_S7_td_SurfaceA_ad_6m_LV_A (SPAdes) (version 2) | ecosystem: Environmental > Aquatic > Marine > Oceanic | place...
AAATTTGCAAATAACTTTAATTCTTTTCGAAGTTTTAAAAGTGCTCTTTCTGGTTTTTTTGAAAATTCTAAATTATCCCATTTAGGACCACCCACTGCTCCTAAAACTACTGCTTGGCTTTCTAATGCTTTATAAAATACTTCGTCAGTAATTGGTGTTCCATGTTTATCATAAGCAGCTCCACCAACTAAATCTTCATCGATTTCAAAATCAAGTGATCTATTGTGATTTAGCCATTCTATTATTTTTCTAACCTCTGCAATTACCTCTGGTCCGATACCATCTCCTGGTAATAAAAGGATTTTTCTTTTTTTTACTTTAATCATTAAAAATCCAAGGTCTTTCAGATTTAATCTTATTTTCGAAAGACTCAATTTTAGATTTATGATTTAAAGATAAAGCGATATCGTCATAGCCTTCTATAAGACATTCTTTTTTAAAATCATCTATTTCAAATTTAATTTCGTTATTTCCAAACGTTATTTTTTGTTCAATTAAATCAATTGAAATTTCCTCTTTACGATTAGAATATTCTGCCAACTCTTTAATTTTTTCCTCTGATATTGTGATTGGCAATATTCCATTTTTAAAGCAATTATTATAAAAAATATCTGCATAACTAGAACTTATTACACAAGTTATTCCAAAATCTAGCAGCGCCCAGGGGGCGTGCTCCCTAGATGACCCGCAACCAAAATTTTTTCCTGCAATTAAAATTTTTGAATTATTGTAAGGTTCATTATTCAATATAAAATCTTTTATTTCTTTTCCGTCATGGTCGTATCGCATTTCAAAAAATAAGCTTTTCCCTAAACCAGTTCTTTTTATAGTTTTTAAAAACTGTTTTGGAATAATCATATCTGTATCAATATTTACTATTGGAAGATAAGCGGGAATGCTTTTTAGATTTTTAAATTTTTTCATTAATTTGTATATTTTCTCACATCGTCCAAATTACCGGACACAGCTGCTGCAGCTGCCATTGCAGGACTTACAAGATGAGTTCTGCCACCTCTACCTTGACGACCCTCAAAATTTCTATTTGATGTGGATGCACATCTTTCCTCTGGTTTTAATTTATCTGCATTCATTGCCAAACACATTGAACAACCGGGCTCTCTCCATTCAAAGCCTGAGTTAATAAATATTTTATCTAATCCCTCTTGTTCCGCTTGTTCTTTTACTAACCCTGAGCCTGGTACCACCATCGCATTTACATGGCCTGCTATTTTTTTATCTTTTAAAATCTTTGCAGCCTCTCTTAAGTCCTCAATACGTCCATTTGTGCAACTACCTATAAATACTTTATCTATTTTAATATCTTTAACGTTGATATCTGGTTTTAACCCCATATATTTTAAAGATCTCTCAATTGAACTTTTCTTATCTGGGTCGGATATATTTTCAGGGTTTGGAACTTTACCATCTATTGGAACCACATCTTGAGGAGATGTACCCCAAGTAACCATTGGTTTTATATCTTTTCCATCAAGGTTCACTTCTTTGTCAAAAATAGCATCGTTATCTGAGTGAAGTTTGCTCCAGTGGTCTAATGCTTTATCCCAGTTTTCATTTTTAGGAGATAATGGTCTACCTTTTAAATATTTGAATGTTTTTTCATCTGGTTTAATTAATCCAGCTCTTGCCCCACCTTCAATAGTCATATTACAAATTGTCATTCTTTGCTCGATACTTAAAGAGGAGACTAAATCCCCAGCATATTCAATAACATAACCTGTGCCGCCTGCGGTTCCAATTTTTCCAATTATTTGCAAAATTACATCTTTTGATGTTACCCCAATTGGTAACTTACCATTTACATTTATTCTTAAGTTTTTTGACTTTTTTTGAACTAAAGTTTGAGTTGCTAACACATGCTCAACCTCAGAAGTTCCAATTCCAAAGGCTAAGGCTCCAAATGCACCGTGTGTAGCAGTATGACTATCGCCGCAAACTATTACGGTTCCAGGTTGAGTAAAACCTTGTTCAGGACCTATAATATGAACAATCCCTTGTCTTTTATCGTTCATTCCAAACAACTTTATTCCAAATTCTTTACAATTTTTTTCTAATGTTTCGACTTGAATTTTTGAATCCTCATCCTCAATCCCTTTTGATCTATCAGTAGTAGGTACATTGTGATCAGCAACTGCTAAAGTTAAACTCGGTTGTCTAACTTTTCTATTTGATGTTCTTAAGCCTTCAAAAGCTTGAGGACTTGTTACCTCATGAACTAAATGTCTATCAACAAAAAGCAGAGATGTGCCATCATCTTGTTGATGAACTAAGTGCTGATTCCAAATTTTATCGTATAAAGTTTGAGGCATTAGAAAAAATTATTTTTTTTCTGAAGATCCTTCTTCTGTTTTAACAACTTCCTCTTTTTTTGGATCTTCTTTTTTTTCAGGTTTTTTTGTTGAATCTTCTTTAATATCTTCTGTGACTTGGCTTTCAGTTTGAATAGGTTCTTGAGTGTTTTCTAACTTTGTTTCTACTTCAATTCCAATATTTTTTCTTATCTTTTCAGCGATACGAGCTGACTTTCCAGTTCTATCTCTTAAATAATAAAGTTTGGCTCTTCTTACCTGTCCGGATCTAATGACTTTAATAGAGTCAACAATTGGACTATAAAGAGCAAATGTTCTTTCAACGCCTTCACCAAAAGATATTTTTCTGACTGTAAATGATGAGTTAATGTCTCTATTTTTTTTCGCTATACAAACGCCTTCAAAGTACTGAATTCTATCTCTTTTACCTTCTGTTATTTTTACACCAACTTTGATAATGTCTCCTGGAAAAAAATTAGGCAATTTTTTTTCAGCAGATATTTTAGCAACATTAGCTCTGTTTATTTCATCAATTGATTTCATTATTAAGTTTTTCAAATTAGTTTTTTTTATTATATTTTTGCCATAAATCTGGTCTTCGGTCGCGAGTTATAGCCTCAGATTGAGACAAACGCCAGTGTTTAATTTTAGCATGATCTCCCGATAAAAGTACATTTGGGACTTCTTTTTCCTCCCAAATTTGAGGTTTTGTATACTGAGGATACTCTAAAAGACCATTTTCAAAACTTTCATCTTTTATTGAATTTTCATTACCAAGAATTCCAGGTAACAATCTTATTATTGCATCGATAAAGACAAATGCTGCTGTCTCCCCACCTGATAAAATGAAATCACCTAAGCTATATTCTTGAATATTTCTAGTTTCAACAACTCTTTGGTCTATGCCTTCGAAGCGACCACAAATTATATTTATTGTTTTCTCAGACGAAAGTTCTTTAGCAATATTTTGATTAAAAATTTTTCCCCTAGGTGTTAAAAAAATTACCTTTTCACCCTTTTTAACATTTTTATCTATCGCACTAGCTACTACATCTGGCTTCATTAGCATTCCAGAGCCTCCACCATATGGAGTATCATCAACTGTAGTATGTTTATCAGTAGCATATTTTCTAATATCTACTTTTTCTAAATTCCAAATATTCTTTTCCATGGCCTTACGAAATAATCCTTCGTTTAGGGGGCCCGGGAACATGTCTGGATACAAAGTAAATATTCTTGCAGTAAACATTTTTATTTTTTCTCTTCCTTAGGAGCTTCTGCTTTCTTTTCTTCTTTAGGAGCTTCTTCCTTTTTCTCTTCCTTAGGAGCTTCTGCTTTCTTTTCTTCTTTAGGAGCTTCTGATGTTTTGCCCCCGTCTTTTGATGTCTCCGATTTATCTTCTTTTTTTCTATCTTTCTTTGGTACAGCTTTTTGAGGATTGTTTCCTTTTTGCGGCATAGGCATTATTTGATTTTCACCTAAGATCCTAGCTACTCTTGTTGTTGGTTGAGCACCTTGTCCTAGCCAGTATTTGATTCTCTCTGCCTCTAGACCAACACGTTCCTTTTTATCCTTTGGTATTAGAGGATTAAAGAATCCTAGCTTCTCAATAAATCTTCCGTCTCTAGAAAATCTACTATCTGCAACAACTATTTTGTATACGGGACGTTTTTTTGTACCTCCCATTGATAATCTAAGTTTTAACATTTTTCTCCTTTTTATTTAAGTTGATTAAAAAGTTCTGGTGGCAATCCCTTGTCCGCCATTCCCTTCATATTTCCTTTTGACATCTTTTTCATCATTTCAGACATCATTTTAAATTGTTTTAACAATTTATTGATAGTGGCAATGTCGGTTCCAGAACCATTAGCAATTCTTTTTTTTCTTGAGCCATCAATTATTTTAGGATTTTCTCTTTCTGTTTTGGTCATCGATAAAATAACAGCTTCATTTTGGGTAATAATTTTTTCATCTACACCAGCTTGATCCATTTGAGATTTAATTTTAGAGACCCCCGGTAAAAAAGACATTACGCCTTCAATACCACCCATTTTTTTCATTTGTCTTAGTTGACTTAGGTAGTCATCAAGAGAAAATTGTCCCTTTTTTAATTTTTCCTCAGCTTTTTTTAATTTTTCCTCGTCTAGATCTTCAGCAGCTTTTTCTACAAGAGATACAATATCTCCCATACCTAATATTCTATTTGCAACTCTATCAGGATGAAAAACTTCTAGATTATCGATTTTTTCTCCTACACCCAAGAATTTTACTGGTACATTTGCTACGTGTTTCATGCTTAAAGCAGCACCTCCACGACCGTCACCATCTGATCTTGTAAGGACTATCCCTGAAACATCTACTGTATTTTTAAATTCTTTTGCAACATTTGCAGCAACTTGACCCGTGAGTGAGTCTGCAACAAGCATTACCTCATTTGGTTTAATAATATTTTCTATTTCTTTAATCTCACTCATCATTTGAAGATCAATTTGAGTTCTACCAGCAGTATCAAACAATAAGACCTCAGATCCGTTTAAGCTAGCTGCACTTAGTGCTCGTCTACAAATATCTGCAGGTAATTGGCCCTCTATAATTGGTAAAGTTATAATATTATTTTGATCACCCAATAGTTTTAATTGCTCTTGTGCAGCAGGACGATAAACGTCCAAGCTTACCATCATAACTTTTTTTTTATTATTCTTCTCAATATATTTAGCTATTTTCGCAGTAGTAGTTGTTTTTCCTGAACCCTGTAATCCAACCATCATTATTGGGACAGGTGGGACTGAATTTAGATTAATTTCAGTATTTTTTGTTCCTAATAAATTTACAAGCTCGTCATAGACAACCTTCACAACCATATCCCCTGGAGAAGTAGATCTTATAATTTCTTGACCTATTGCTTTAGGTTTTACTTTTTCTATAAAATCTTTGACAACCTCTAATGAAACATCCGCCTCAAGCAATGCTAGCCGTATGCCTTTTAACCCCTCATCTACTTGATTTTCATCAAGAGATGGAGCTTTTTTTAAAGATGAAAAAACTTCATCAAATTTATTTGTTAAATTTTCAAACATATTTCACTCCAGCAGTTAACGCATCAGTGGGCGAATATCGCTGACTGATGTCGATCTCTTTGTAAACAAAGACACCGCAAATAGCTGTTTTTTGCGGAAACGTCGGTAAAGTATAATAGAGGTTCAAAAAGTCAATAAATAAGTTAAGTATAAATATATGAATTTTAAAGCTTTTAAAATGGACGGATTAGGTAATGATTTTGTGATTATCGACAACAGAACTGATAAAATTAAGCTTTCTAGTGACCAAATAATTAAAATTTGTAATCGGTCATTTATAGGATGCGATCAACTTATTATCATGAACCACTCAGATGAGTCCGATGCTGATTTAATATTTTATAATTCAGATGGAAGTGAGTCTGGAGCTTGTGGAAATGGCACAAGGTGTGTTGCTTATTTAATATCTGAAGAAAACAACAAAAAAGAAATAATTTTAAGAACAAAATCAGGGGTTTTAAATTCCAAAATTTTGGACAAAAATTTAGTTGAAACTGTTATTGGAATACCAAAAACTGAATGGAAAGAAATACCTATCAGTCAGAAAATGGATACAAAAAATTTAAATTTAAAAATAACAGATAATAATAAAAATGAATATTTTGGTGGTACGGCTGTAAATGTGGGTAATCCTCATGTTATTTTCTTTGTTGATAAATTAGAAAATTTTAATTTAAAAGATATTGGACCAAATTTAGAAATAAATAAATTATTTCCAGATAGATGTAACATTACACTTGCTGAAATTAAGGATAGCAAAAAAATATTTGTTAAGGTCTGGGAAAGGGGTGCAGGATTAACTAAGGCTTGTGGATCGGCTGCATGTGCTACTGCTTTTGCTAGTAAAATAAACGGTCTGACTGGAAATGAGGTAGATATAGAATTTGAATTGGGGAATTTATCTATTTCTATAAATAAGAATAATTCTATAAAAATGAAAGGTGCAGTATCTAATATTAAATCAATTGAAATAAATTTATAATGGGAATATTTGAAAAGTTTAAATTAGGTTTTAAAAAAAGTGCTAATAAAATCTCCGAAGGGTTTAGAGAGATTGTTGTTAAAAAGGAAATAGATGATAAAAAACTTGATGAAATAGAAGAATTTTTAATTAGTTCAGATGTTGGAGTTGAAGCATCTGCTAAAATTAAAACAATAATATCAGATAGAAAAATTGATCCCAATTTAGATCCGATTAATGAGATAAATAAAATATTAAAAGAGTTTATAATAAATTTGATGCTTCCTTTAGAGAAGAAGAATTTTTTTAATAGATCGAATTTAAATGATATAATTTTAATATCAGGGGTGAATGGTGCAGGAAAAACAACAACTATTGGGAAAATTGGTAAAATTTTAAAGGATAATGACAATAAAGTAGCTTTTGCTGCATGTGATACATTCAGGGCTGCTGCTATAGAGCAGCTTGAGGAATGGTCAAAAAGAATTGGTGTAGAAATTATTAAATCCTCTCCTGGCTCCGATCCTGCATCTGTTGCTTACAAAGCTGCTGAACATGCTAAATCAAAAAATGTTAATAAAACACTATTAGATACAGCTGGACGACTTCAAAATAAAAAAAACTTAATGGAAGAATATAAAAAAATAGCAAATGTAACAAAAAAAATTATTTCAGACTCTCCTCATGAGGTAATATTAGTGTTAGACGCGACTTCAGGTCAGAATATAATTAATCAAGTCGATGAGTTTAACAAAATCATCCCAATAACGGGAATAATAATGACAAAACTAGATGGAACTGCAAAAGGTGGAATATTAATAGCAATAGCCCAAAAATTTAGGTTACCAATAATCGCACTTGGACTAGGAGAAAAAATAGATGATTTGCAAATTTTTGACTCAAGTAAATTTGCCGATGCTTTTTTGGAAACTAATTAAACAAATAACTTGATACCAATGGTTTATAAAAATAACAATTATAATTTTCTTTAATATTCTTATACCCACAATTTTTTGCAAAAGTTGAAATTATAAAATCTATTTTATTTTTATCCTCACGAAGAGTTAATTTTCTTTCTCTAATGTTAAACTCAAAGTTTTTCTTAAGTTGCTTTTTTGCATTTATCATTACAAGTGTATTATTGTCTTGTAATAAGTAATATGCAAAATCTTCAGGGAATACAGGATATGTATTAAAATTGGTTATTTTTTTTGCTTCTTTGGGAAACCATTCATAAGAAATGAGTGGTAAATCTCTTTTTGTCTCATGAAAGTAAATGTAAAGATCTTGTGGATAATCTTTTATGTAGTTTTCTCTTTCACCCCTGGCTAAAATAGATTTTTTTCTCGACTTAAAATATAACGTAAATTCATTATCATAAGATTTCATCGTTCCTACATTAAACAATTTATCGAAATTTTCATGAGATATCTCTGCTGATAAACTAATATTTATAAAAAAAGAAAAAATAGTTGTTAATAAATATTTCATTTTTAAAAATATTTAAAAAAAATTAGTTTCTTATTTGACTAGAATGTGGCCTAATTTAAACCTTCAACAAAATTTTTTAAACTGGAAATTAGATCAGAGTTGTAATCCATCATATGGTCATCTGTTTCATTAAAATATTTAAATTTTGGGTCGTTAGATTTATTGAACATTTCCTTTCCCATTTCAAAAGGTACAATCGTATCTTTATATCCATGCATAATAAGAATTGGTATATTAATCTTGTGTAGTTTATTTTCTGAATCATATTTGTCCTTTAAAAGAATTTTAACTGGTAAATATGGATAATATTTTTTTGCAAGTTTTGTCATTGAAGTAAAGGGAGATTCCAGAATTATACCAGCAAAATTATTTTTTGATGCTAAATCTACCGCTACTGCAGTGCCGAGCGACTCTCCATATAGAATAATGTTTTTATCATCTACCCCGTTCTCATTTAACCATTTTTTTGCAGCTTCAGAATCCTTATATATTCCTTCTTCACTTGGTTTGCCTTCATTACCACTAAAACCGCGATAAGCAACTATGAGGTAATTTATATTTAATTTTGCTAATTCATTAAGTTTATAAACTCTATTATCTAATCTTCCAGCATTGCCATGAAAAAACAAAATAGTTTTGTGACTTTTGTTGTTATTATAATACCAGGAAATTAATTCAGTATCTGATTGTACGTAGATTTTTTCAATCTTGTGATTTAAATTTGTTTCATCTAAATAATTATTCTCTGAAGGATGGTATAACAACTTTCTTTGGTAAAAATATATAAACATGACTACAATCAAATATGCAATAAATATAACGATTAATACGTTTGGTAAGTTCATTTTATATTTTTTCATTTTTTATTTTTTTTTTAACTAAATATATTCCCAAAAATACCATTAAGGTTGATAAATAATGATAAGCCTCTAATTTTTCATTAAATAAAATAATACCGTAGAAAGCACCATAAACTGTAAATAAATATAGTGTAAATCCAGTTGTAGTGGCACCAAGATATTTTTGTGTATATGTATAAAGACTAAAAGCGATTATCCCTGGAGAGATTGCAGCAAAGAAAGTCCACATATAAAAATAATTATTAAAAATTGTTGGTTGTATTAGAATCTGCTCAGAAATGTAAAAAGGTAGCAAGCTTAATGCTCCGCATAAAGATATAACTGTAAAACGTTCAAAAACAGATAAATTTGATTTCCAATAAAAAAGATAAACCGAATACAAGGCCCAACCTATCGCAGCTCCTAACATCCATAAATCACCTTTGGTAAATTTTAGTGATAAAAGCAAATTTATATCTGCTTTAATTATTATTAATAAAACTCCAATTAAACATAAAACTAAACCAATAAATTTTAGAATAGTAAACTTTTCTTTAAAAAGAAAATAAGAAATTAGAATTATAAATATTGGTGATGAGGTATATATTATTCCCATATTTATAATAGTTGTTGTTTGACCAGCAAGAAAAGGAAATGCTCCACATACACCACAACCCATGGCTCCTAAAAAGAAAAGTTTTTTAAATTCTTTTTTAACAATTTTTTTTTTTTTAATTAATTTTTCGTAATTAAAAAGAAATAAAATTATAAAAACTATTGTCCATCTCCAAAATGCAAGAGAAATAGGTGGTACAAATTCCACTCCACCCCTAGCCACAATTAAATTACTAGCCATGAATACAGGTTGAATAAATAATAATAAGTAAGGTATTAAAATTGAACTATTGTTTTTCAATTTATGTCTGATTTATTTTTTATCAAAGAAAGCTTCGTAAACCATCATAATAATGGCTATACCCATTAAAATATACACCGGTAAAACATCGAGAAAAGATATCATCATTGACCTAGTCAGAGTTGTAGCTAATCCTATTAGAAAAAATAATGCAAAAGATAGACCTACGAGTGTTGTAATCTTATTCATTGTGCTCCTTACTTTTTTGTTCCAACCACCTAGCAACTCCAAGAAACCTATGATCATCATACTTGTCACCGATTAATTGAACTCCTAAAGGTAAATTATTTTCTCCTTGAAGTAAAGGTAGAGATATAGCTGGTGTGTGCATATAGGACCATACTCGATTGAAATCTGCACTACCTGTACTTTTTAATCCCTTATCCGCTACCCCAGTACTGCAAGGACTTATTACACCATGATAATCTTCGAAAACCTCTTTGTAAGATTCATAGCTTCTTTTCATAAAATCTACTGCATCTAAATATTCTTTTGCTGTATGTTTCATACCTTTAGATATTGCTGTTTGCATTTCTTTAGACAGTTTGTTTTTTGATTTTTTATAATACATTTGAAAATTGTTTGCTAAATCGGATTCGTGAATAACTCTATGGTATTTATCAATATCTTTAAAATAGGATGGAGTATCAAACACTTCTATGTTCTTTTTAAAAGATTTTATAAAATATTCAAATGACTCTCTTGATTTTTTATCAATTTTTTTCCAACTATCTGTTTTATAAAAAATAAATTTTGGTTCAAAAAGCGGTCCTTTTAAACATTCCTCTAACATAAATTCAGATGAATAATGTATTGTAGCTTCATCATATTGATCTTTTTTTATTAGAATTTTTGCAAGTAGAGCAACATCTTCTACTGTTTTGCCAAAAACTCCAATATGATCTAAATTATATGAGGTTCTCAAAACTCCATTTCTAGAAATTAATCCATAACTTGGTTTGTATCCAACTACACCACAATAAGAGGCTGGCCTTATTACTGAACCTCCAGTTTGAGATCCAATCGACAACGGTGCCATATGCGTTGCTATAACTGCTGCAGATCCACTAGATGACCCACCTGGAGTTCTAGAATAATCGTGGGGATTTCTAGTTGCAGGTGGAGCAAGAAATGCCAATTCAGATGTAGCAGTTTTCCCCATTATAATAGCTCCAGCTGATTTTAATATATCAACAATTTCAGCATTCTGAGATTGTGTTTTACCTTTTCGTAAAACAGTTCCACATTCAGTAGGCATATCATAAGTACCTATAATATCCTTTAATGCTACTGGAATTCCATGTAATGGACCCATAGGCTTACCAGATTTACGATGTTTGTCAGCTTCATCCGCTTTTTCTAAAAGAAGTTTTTTATCAAAGTGAACCCAGGCTTTAACATCTTTTTCAAATTTTTTAATTTGATCAATATAATTTGTACAAAGTTCTGTAGATGTTAATTCAGACTTTCTTATTTTTTCAGCTAACTGATGAACAGGTAATGAAAAAAGATTTGACATTTAAAATTTTAATCAGCAAATAAAGTATCTGGTAACCATAGTGCAATACCTGGGAATATATACATTAAGACCATAGCTAAAATTACAATGCCTAAAAAAGGCATGATACCTCTAAATATTTGCATTAGTTCAACATTCCTACTTTGGACTCCTTTCAAATAATAGGCTGACATTGCCATAGGTGGAGTTAAAAAAGAAGTTTGTAAATTTAAAGCAATTAGCATTGCAAAAAAATAAGGGTTTACTCCAAAAAACTCAACAAGAGGTAAGAATATTGGAACAAAAATAATTAAAATTTCAGTCCACTCAAGGGGCCAACCCAGTAAAAATATTATTATTTGCGTAATTACTAGAAATTGCCATGGTTGAATATCCATTGATTTGAAGAACGTTTCAAAAACTTCATGTCCTCCAAGGTAT
>Ga0208390_1000782_pt1 | contig 11548 bp, 12 predicted proteins | sample Knorr_S7_td_Surf_FD_185594 | JGI IMG/M metagenome (GOLD analysis project Ga0208390, IMG submission 185594) | Marine microbial communities from Southern Atlantic Ocean transect - Knorr_S7_td_SurfaceA_ad_6m_LV_A (SPAdes) (version 2) | ecosystem: Environmental > Aquatic > Marine > Oceanic | place...
TGAATGGAAAGAGAAATACCAAAAGTAATTATTTCTCTTTTAATCTTGGAAATAACTCCACAAAATTACATGGTTTGTGTTTGATATTTAGTTGATGAACAAGAATTTTATCCCAAGCGTCTGTTACACCTCCTGAAGAACCTGGAAGTGCAAATACATACTTTCCATTCGCAAGTACTGCACATGCTCTTGATTGAATAGAAGATGTGCCAACTGTAGATAGGCTTATATATCTAAATATTTCACCAAAACCTGGTATTTTTTTATCTGCTATTTCATCAATTGCTTCTGGAGTAATATCTCTTCCAGTTAATCCTGTTCCACCAGTTGTAATAATTACATCAATTTTTTTAATTTTTGTCCAAATCTTTAAAATTTTTTTAATATCTTTTTTACTATCTTTGCAAATTTCTCTCTCAACTAAATTATGACCAGCCTTGTTTATTTTTTTTACAAGAATGTTTCCAGATTTATCTGTTTTTAAAGTTCTTGTATCTGTTACTGTTAATAGTGCTATATTTACTTTCATAATAATTGAATGATTATATTACCTATTTTATTTTTTGTAACTGCTATAATATATTCAAGTGTAGGTTTTGGTGGTGGCTCTACTTATCTTGCATTGTTACTTCTTTGGGGCGTTCCATACTCTATCTTTCCAATAATAGCTTTAACCTGTAATATTATTGTAGTTTCAGGAAATTCAATTAATTATATAAGAGCAGGAAATTTAAATTTTAGGTTACTTATACCATATTTAATCGGATCTATTCCTTTTGCATTTATAGGAGGTTCTCTAAATATTGAGAAAAATATTTTTGAAATAATATTATTTTTTGTTCTAGGTATTGCAGGAATTTTGTTGTTATTTAATTTTAGATCTTATGGAAATAACTCAAAAACATATAAATCTTTAGCTATCTATTTTTCAATTCCTATCGGTATAGTGTTAGGTTTTGTTTCTGGTTTAGTGGGCATTGGAGGAGGAATATTTTTAAGTCCTATATTGTATTTATTTCGTGCAGCAAACCCAAAAAATATTACAATAATGGTATCTTTATTTATTTTAATAAATTCAGTTTTAGGAATTCTAGGTCAGATAACAAAAAATATAGAAATTAGTGAAATCAAAAATTATATTATTTTACTAGTAGCTGTTTTAATTGGTGGTCAAATTGGTAATTTTTTAAATATAAAAATATTTCCAACAAAAATTCTTGCTTTAATTACATCGTTGCTTGTTATTTTTGTTGCTTTAAGAATAGGATATAACTTTATGTAATGTTACTTAATAAATTAAAAAAATTTTATCGACCTTTTATTATCACTTACATTTTTTTTAGTATTGCAATTAGTTTTTATCCCTCATTTGATTTTTACTCATTAAAAGGACAGGTAATTATAATTTCAGTCTCAATATTTAATGGAGTGTTAGGAACATTTATTAAGAAATTATAATACGTAAGGCTCGGGTCTTGCATTACTTTGCAAAACTCTCTCGACAGCAAATACACTGATGTCAATTGTTTGATAACTTCCTGTTGTAATTAATTCCGTTAAAGCTCTTCCTATGCCTGGGGCTTGCATTAATCCTCTTCCGGTAAAACCTGAAGCCATATAAACGTTTTCGTATTTTGGATGCTTTCCAACCACAGCATTATTATCTAATTTATTACAATCATAATACCCTGCCCAACCACCAGTTAGTTTTAATTCCTCAAAAATGGGGATTCTTTTAGCTAGAGCCGGCCATACTAATTCCTCAAAATCGTTCCAGGCTGGTTCTAGATCATCTGCATCAAAGACTGATATTGGTGATCCAGCTAGATATTCTTTTCCCTCAGGTCGCCAATAAACTCCCGTAGTAAGATCTCCTGTTAATGGCATTTCTGGAATATGTTTTGGACACTTAACTCTAAAAACTGTGTGTTTTTGCGGAACTACTGGAATGTCTTCCAATAATTCTTTTGTCCAACACCCTGCAGCTGAAACGATTGTTTTGGCGTTTATCTCAGAAAGAGACTTTACTTCCCCTTTGATAAATTCTGCTCCAAGATCAATTGCCTTTGACTTTAGTGCGCTATGAAAAAGAAAAGGATCGATCCACCCTTCGCTTTTATTATCTGTAAAAGTCGCTGTTTCAATTCCTTCATTGTTTATATAAGGAAATACAGTAGTAAGTTCTGACCCCTTAATATTTTTTGTACCTGCATCACAAGCTTTATGATTTTCGAGAGCTCTATATTGTTCTTCGGCATGTTCTGGACCAAACATAAGTAGATATCCATTTGGTACCATACTTGCTGTTGGATTTGGATTTTTTTCAGTTTTTAACAATTCAGGTATACTGAATATGAATTCTTTAGCAAATTTTCCCAGTAAAATATTTTCTTTTTGAAAAAATTGTCTTCTAAATCCTCCTAGTGATAAAGGGAAAGAAGCAGTTTTATAACTTGGGTCTCTTTCAATGACTTTTACCTTTCTGCCTTCCTTAGATAAAAAGTAAGCAGTTGCAGCACCAATAATACCACCACCAATAACGACTACATCATCCATAACTAATTTAAAATCATTAAATTAAAATTTAATAAAAGTGCATAACTACACCATAAAAAATAAGGTATCATTAAATATGCACTAAACTTACTTATATCTTTATATTTTAGAAACAAAATTACAATGAATAAAATTATCACAATTAAATTTATTAAAGCTAGTTCTATATTTTTAAACCCAAAAAAAACGATACTCCAAGTTGTGTTAAATATTAGATGAATAAAATATAAATAAACTAAGTTTAGCTTATTACTTTTTATCCAAATGTTCCAAATTGCTAGGGCCATTAAAAAATACAAGATTGTCCATACTGGTGCAAATATCCAGTCTGGTGGATTGAAAAATGGTTTGTTTAATAGAGAATACCAAGGATCTTTGAATTTAATTGTTAAAATACCTCCTGTAAAAGATGCGGTAAATGTAACAATTAAAAATAGAAATAAAGATATAAATTTATTTTTAAGCATTTAAATACTATACAACAGAATATTATGAAAAAAACAATTTGGATCACTGGAGGTAGCACTGGAATTGGAAAAGCATTAGCCATCAAATTTGCTGATGAAGGATGGAATGTTGCTATATCTGCAAGACGTGAAAATTTACTAAAAGAATTATCAGAAAAGTTTGAAAATATTTATGATTTTAGTTTAGATGTAACGAATAAAAATGATTGTAAAATTATTTTTGATCAAATTCTTGAAAAGTTTGGAGGAGTTGATATCTGCTTTTTTTCAACTGGAACATGGGACCCAAAAAAAGAAAAGGATATAGACGTTGAGCAAATTGAAAATGTATTTCGAGTAAACTTTTTTGGAACTGTTAATTCTATTAAAGCTGTTGAACAATATTACAAAGACAAGAAAGATGGTGCAATTGTAATTGTATCTTCTATTGCAGGCTACAGGGGTTTGCCTAATTCAACAGGGTATGGCCCGTCAAAGTCTGCTTTAAATAATCTTGCAGAAAGTCTTTATTTTGATTTTGGCAGATTTAATGTACGAGTTTCCTTAGTTTCCCCTGGTTTTATTAAGACACCTATGACTGATAAGAATGATTTTAAAATGCCTTTTTTAAAAACTCCTGAGTATGCTGCAGAAAAAATTTATGATGGATTAACAAAGAAAAATAATTTTGAAATACATTTTCCAAAAGAATTAACTTTAACACTGAAATTTTTTAGTATTTTGCCATACAAGATATATTTTTATCTTGTAAAAAAGCTAACTAAGTTTCAAAAAAAATAATTATTCCTTAACAAAAAAAACAGTTAGTTCAGCAACTTTAAAACCGAATTTTGTCATTTTTGCTCTGTTGATTGCAACTTTTTCATCTTGCATAAATATCCAATCATCAAAGGTAATTTTTATCTCTTTTCCTTTTACAGGGACTAATAAAACATATTCAAATTTAAAAGCAGGGCCATAAGAATATCCTTTTGCTTTTCCAACCACATCAGAGGCTGTGCCTTCATAATTATGCTCATCAAGTTTTGTGATGTGCCATTGTCTATCTTGTACCTCACCATCATCCCAATTAAATTTCTCATCTAATATAAGTTTCTTCCCATCCCAATTTCCATTTAAAGTTGCTGAAAATTGTCTTGTAACTTTACCTGATCTGTTTTGAAGAATACCCCATGCTTTTACATTACCTGACAAATATTCTTCTATTATAAGTCTTGGTTTTTTGTCTTTAAAATCTTGAGGTTTCATAGATTGATTACTTGAACAACTTGTAATCAATCCAAAAAAAATTATCAATAAAATTGATTTAATATTAGAAAAAATAATCATAGGTATCTTATCTGTTTTGTAATGAGAATTGGATCAAATCTATATTTTTTGATTTAAACCCTGCTTCACAATAAGATAAATAAAAGTGCCACATTCTTTTAAATTTATTATCAAATCCTTGCTTAGAGATCTCTTCCCATTTTTTAAAAAATTCATCACGCCAAATTTTAAGTGTATTCGAATAATGGAGTCCATAAGAATTATATTGATTGATGGCTAAACCATTATTTTGTGACAAATCGTATAATTTTTTTTTTGATGGTAAGAAACCACCAGGAAAAATATACTTTTGAATAAAATCTTCTTTAGTTTTATATCTATCAAATAAATTATCATCTATTGTTATAGCTTGTATAGCTGCACTACCATCTATAACGAGATTCGTCTTAATTGTTTTAAAATAATTTTCTAAATAATTTTGTCCAACAGCCTCTATCATCTCTATTGATGCAATTGAATTATATTTTTGTTTTACATCTCTATAATCCTTAAATTGAATATTAATTTTTTCATTTAAACCATTTTTAAAAATTCGATTTGATGCATACTCAAATTGTTTTTTTGAAATTGTTATACAATCAAGTTTTACATCATGATTTTTACCTACATATTCTGCAAAACCGCCCCAACCACATCCTATTTCTAAAATTTTATTTCCTGATTTTGGTTTAATTAATTCAACTAATTTTTTATATTTGTTAATTTGTGCCTTCTCCAAATCATTGTCCTTTTGATCAAAAATGGCGCTTGAATAAGTTAAGGTTGGATCAAGCCATAAAGAGAAAAATTCATTTCCCAAATCGTAGTGTTTTGAAATATTTTTTTTACTTCTTGATTTATTATTTTTTAAAAGGAAATTTTTTATTTTATTGAATAACGAAAAATCTAATAATCCTGAAAATTTGTATACTAGATTTATGTTTTTAGCTGTTAATTCAATTAAATTTGTTAAATCATCTGTCTCAAAATCACCACGCATGTAAGCTTCTGCAAGTCCTATGCTGCCGCTTTTAACAATTTGATAAGTTAATCCAGGTTTGTTTATTTTAATTTTTACTTTAAGCTTTTGACTTGGATCACCAAATAAATATTTCTCGTCATCATAATTTGTCAGAATAAGATGTCCTTTTTTGATTAATTTAAGTGAACTAAAAACAATTTTATCTGACCAATTATTTAAATTCATTTACTTTCAATTGTAATATTATTTTTTAATTTAATCTTTTTTGCTATGAGTTTTATTCTTTTTGCCCATAATTTAAATGCTTCATAATGAATAGCTCCAATGATCTTAAAAGTCATTAACGGGTGAGTTAAATAAGATAATATTAAATTTTTATTATTAAAATCCTTCGATATGCCATCTTGAGAGGCAAACAAAAGTTTACCATCTTTATCATTCTGGTTAATTACTACTGATAGTTGTTCTCTTGGATTAAGTGTTTTAAAATGGTACTCACAATCCATCTCTATAAATGGCGAAACATAAAATTTTTTTTTACATTTATTTTGAACTGTTTTTTCATCTTGAGCTTTAAAAATATATGTATGTTGCTCACCGAAAGTATTTTTTACCTCATAAAAAATAGAAATTAATTCTGAGTGCTTGTTATATATAAAATATGTACTTAAGGGGTTAAATACATAACCAAAGATTCTTGGATAACATAACAATTTTATACTTATATCTTCTGTCATAATTCCAATGCTCTTTAGATTTTTTTTAACCCATAATTTTATCGAGGATCCATCTCTGTCTCCATGATCTTTGTCATAAAAACTTATAATATTAAATTTATTGTATGAAAAAAATTTTATATATTTGTTAATTTCTTCCAGCTCATTTAAATCTATTAATAGTGAAAATACATTATATTTAAAATAATGTTCTTTAGGTTTGAATCTTTTATGTATTACTTTTCCAGTATAAATTTTTGAATTCTTAATCATCTATGGCTTTTATCATTTCAATGGATGATTTAATTCCATCTTCATGAAAACCATATCCAAAATAACTCCCACAAAAAAGTAAATTTTTTTTATTTTGTAAATTTTTTAATTTATCTTGGTTATCTAGTGCTGATTGATCGAAATATGGATGAGTAAAATTTACTTTTTTTAATATTTTATCTTCATTAATTTTAAAATTTGGATTTAAGGTTAAAAATATATTTTTATTGAAATCTAAATTTTGTAAGAGATTTAACCAATAAGTTATAGAATTATTTTCTACGTTATTTTTATCTACGCTTGAATTCCAAGAGCTCCATATATCTTTATTATTAGGCATTATACTTTCATCCGTATGTATGACAGCTATATTTTCTCTGTATTTAAACTTAGATAAAATCTCCTGCTCTTCTTTTGTTGGCTCATCAATTATTGATAATGCTTGATCTGCGTGACTAGCTAAAACCACTTTGTCATAACTAAAGAATTCACTTTTATCACCATAATATAAGTCAATTCCATTTGATCTTCTTATTAATCTATTAACATTATAATTTTTATAATATTCACCACTTATGCTTGAAAGTACTTTTGTAACATAAGTCCGGCTTCTTTTGGCGACTGTGTACCATTGCGGTCTGTTTTTTAATTTGAATAAACCGTGATTTTGGAAGAATTTTAGGAAAAATTTTAAAGGCATTTTACTTGCTTCATACGGTGGCATAGACCAAATAGCTGAAACCATTGGTATTAAATGAAAATTTATAAATGTATCAGATAATTTATTTTTGACTAAATAATCTCCTAAGGTAATTTTTTGATCAAATTGATTAATTCTTTCACAATTTTTATAAAACTTTAAAATGTCAAAAAACATTTTTAAAAAAGATTTATTAAATAAATTCGATTTATTTGCGAAAATACCTTTCAGACCTCTTCCACAATATTCAAATTTAGTATCTTTAACTGATACAGCAAAAGACATATCACTTTTTTCTATGTGAACTTTATTTTCATCAAAAAATTTAATTAAGTTAGGATAAGTTTTGTGGTTAAAAACTATAAATCCAATATCAACAGATATTTTTTTTTCATCGATTAATAAATCAATTGTATGTGAGTGACCCCCAAAATGATCTTCTTTTTCAAATAAATCAACTTGGTGTTTTTTTGAAAGATAGTAAGCTGCGCTAAGACCTGAGATGCCTGATCCAACAACTCCAATTTTCATTAAAACTTATGCAGCATCTTCTTTAAATTCGTCAATACTAGGACAGGTACAAAATATATTTTTATCTCCATAAACATTGTCTACTCTTGCAACTGGAGGCCAAAATTTATTTACTCTCAAAAATTTTGCAGGATAAGCAGCTTGCTCTCTTGAATATTTATGTGTCCATTCATCTGAAGCTAATTCAAAATCGGTGTGTGGAGCATTTTTAATTGGGTTATCAACTTTATCTAATTTACCTGACTTGATCATGTCAATTTCTGATTTAATACTAATCAAAGTATCACAAAATCTATCCAGTTCAGATAGGCTCTCACTTTCAGTTGGTTCTATCATCATTGTGCCAGCTACAGGCCATGACATTGTGGGTGCATGGAAACCGTAATCTATTAACCTTTTGGCAATATCTTCCTCAGTAATACCTGTTTCACTTTTAATTGATCTGATATCAATAATGCATTCATGAGCCACATTACCATTTGAGCCTTTATAAAGTATTGGATAGTGATCTTTTAATCGATTTGCTATGTAATTTGCATTTAGTATCGCAATTTGTGTTGCAAGTTTTAATCCTTGAGAGCCCATCATTTTAATATACATCCAAGAAATTGATAAAATACTTGAACTTCCCCAAGGTGCTGCAGAGACAGGTCCAATTCCTGTTGAAGGCCCACAATCTTTAACGACCGGGTGATTGGGAAGATAAACCTGTAAATGCCTTTTACATGCAATAGGTCCCATTCCAGGACCTCCTCCACCGTGAGGAATACAAAATGTTTTATGTAGGTTTATATGGCAAACATCAGGACCAAAATTTCCTGGTTTTGCTATACCAACAAGTGCATTTAAGTTTGCACCATCCATGTAAACTTGGCCTCCATGTTTATGAATTAATTCACATATATCTTTTATTTTTTCCTCAAATACACCATGTGTGGATGGATATGTAACCATTAAAGCTCCGAGATTTTCCGAGTGTGTCTCAGCTTTTTTCTTTAAATCTTCAAAATCAACATTTCCCTCTTTATCACAATTAACTACTACCACCTTCATTCCTACCATCTGGGCACTTGCTGGATTAGTTCCATGTGCTGAGCTTGGTATTAAGCATATATTTCTGTTTTGTTCGCCTCTATCTAAATGGTATTTTCTTATCACCATTAATCCAGCATATTCTCCTTGAGCCCCTGCATTAGGCTGAAGTGAGACACCAGAAAAACCAGTAATTGATCTTAGCCAATTTTTAAGATCAGTGAACAGAGCTCTATATCCTTCCATTTGCTCAACAGGAACGAATGGATGGGGCTCAGCTAATTCTCTCCATGAAATAGGAATCATTTCTGCAGTCGCATTTAATTTCATAGTACACGAACCCAGTGCAATCATAGTTCTATTAAGAGCTATGTCCTTATCTTCCAACTTTTTAAGATATCTAAGCATTTCTGTCTCTGAGTGATATGAATTGAAAACAGGATGTTCTAAGTATTTTGAAGTTCTTAATAAATTTTTCGGTAGGTTAGGTAAACTTACTGTAGGATCTTCTTTCTTAATGGATTCCGCTGCATTAAAAATTTTAAGTAATTGATTGACTCTATAAACATTTTTTCTTTCATCAAAAGAAATAGCGAGCATTTCTGAATTTACTTTTCTAATATTTACTTTTTGATCTAAAGCATTTTTAAAAATCTGATCGGTCTTTTCTTTAGTGATTATAGTTACAGTATCAAAGAAATAATCTGAATATAATTCATATCCAGATTGTTTTATTTTATCAGCAAAGTTTTTTGCTAATTGTGAAACTCTCTCAGAAATTTCCTTTATTCCATCTGGTCCATGATAAATTGCATAAGCTGCTGATACAATCGCTAGTAATGCTTGTGCCGTACAAATATTGCTTGTTGCTTTGTCTCTTCTGATGTGCTGCTCTCTAGTTTGTAATGACAACCTGTAAGCCTTGTTTCCATGTCTATCAACTGAAACACCAACAATTCTACCAGGCATTGATCTTTTAAATTCATCTTTTGTTGCAAAAAAGGCTGCATGCGGTCCTCCATAACCCATTGGAATACCAAATCTTTGTGAGCTACCAACCGCTATATCTGCACCAAGTTCTCCTGGTGTTTTTAGTTTAGCAAGTGCTAATAAATCACAAGCCAAGATCGCTTTACCATTTTTTTTATGAATTTTACTAATATGTTCACTTGGATCTTTAATGTCACCCAAAGTTCCTGGATATTGCAAAATTCCGCAAACAACATCTTCTTTTAACTGATCTAAAACTTTATCCTCATTTCCAACAAGAACTTTAAGACCCATAGGTTCTGCTCTAGTTTGAACAACTTCGATTGTTTGTGGATGACAATTCTCTGAAATAAAAATTAAATTACTGTCACTTTTATTAAGTCTATGACTTAAGCCCATGGCCTCTGCTGCTGCGGTTCCCTCGTCAAGCAAAGATGCGTTTGCGATATCCATCCCTGTAAAATCAACAATCATTTGTTGAAAGTTTAATAGCATTTCTAATCTTCCTTGAGCTACTTCAGGTTGGTAAGGGGTGTATGAAGTATACCAACCAGGATTTTCCAATATATTTCTTAAAATAACATACGGTGTATAAGTTCCATAATAACCCATGCCAATAAAATTGGAGTAAATTTGGTTTTTTTTTGAAATTGATTTTAATTTTCTAAGCGCTTCGTATTCTGAATTCGGCTCTCCAATATTTAGTTCACCTTTGAACTGTATTTTATCTGGAACAGTACTATTTATAAGATCATCCAATGACTTAAAGTTAAGTTCTTTAAGCATTTTTTGTTGCTCATTATTTGAAGGACCTATGTGTCTTCGAATAAAGTCTTTTTGTGAATTATGTAACATTAGCTTGATGTCTCCTTTGCAAATTTCTCGTATTCTTCTTTATTCATTAACGTGTCTAATTCTGATAAATCTTTCACTTTCAATTTAAAAAACCATGCAGCACCTTCAGGGTCTTCATTAATTTTTGCTGGATCGTCTACAATAGATTGATTTATATCAACTACTTCTCCACTGATAGGTGTGTAAACGTCACTTGCGGCTTTTGTAGACTCTACAACACCTGCAGTTCCATCTTTTTCAACATTTTTCCCTTTTTCTGGCAACTCAGCAAAAACAATATCACCCAACATTTCGGTTGCATGTTTTGTAATTCCAATAGTTGCAACCTCACCCTCGAGTGTAATCCATTCATGCTCTTTGGAAAATTTAACTTCAGACATTTTTTTCTCCTTTTACATAGTTTTTTTTATAAAATGGTAAATCACAAACATTAGCTGGAACTTTTTTTCCTCTGACTTCTAAAAAGATTTTTGTATTTGTTGGTGAGTAATTGTTTTCGACATACCCCATTGCAATTGAGCACTCAACACTTGGTCCAAATGTACCACTTGTAACTTTACCTATTTCTTTATCGTTCTGATCAAAAATTTTAGTATTTCCTCTTGCTATAACTCTTGTTTCAGGTTTGATTCCAACTCTTAAAGTCTTTACTCCATCATCAATTTGTTTTTTTATAATATTTGAACCAGGGTAATCACTATCAACTCTTGATTTGGGTATTGCCCATTTAAGGTTTGCCTCAATCGGACTTGTTTTTTCATCAAGATCATTACCATATAAGCATAATCCAGCTTCTAATCTTAATGTGTCTCTTGCACCAAGTCCTATAAGTTTAGCGCCATAATGAATTAATTGATCTACAAATTTTTCAACTTTTTTGTTTTCTAAAGAAATCTCAAAACCATCCTCACCAGTATAACCAGATCTTGTTATGTAAATATTTGAATTATCATATTCAAATTCCCCTCCATTCATGAATTTAAGATTAGTTATATTTGAAACTGCTTTTCCTAATACATCTTTTGCTTTTGGTCCTTGTATTGCAATCAAAGATAAGCTTTCATCTAAATTTAACTCATATTTGTAATCTAATTTTTTTTTTATAATTTCAAAGTCTTGCTTTTTACATGCTGCATTT
>Ga0208390_1000783_pt1 | contig 11541 bp, 8 predicted proteins | sample Knorr_S7_td_Surf_FD_185594 | JGI IMG/M metagenome (GOLD analysis project Ga0208390, IMG submission 185594) | Marine microbial communities from Southern Atlantic Ocean transect - Knorr_S7_td_SurfaceA_ad_6m_LV_A (SPAdes) (version 2) | ecosystem: Environmental > Aquatic > Marine > Oceanic | place...
TCAAAGAAATTCTTTTCTTTACGCAAGTCCATGATCTCAGACATCCAAGGAAAAGGATTAGTTGCATTAGGAAATTCTTCTTCAAGTCCAATTTGGGTAAGTCTTCGGTTTGCAATGAATTTTAAATAATCAGACATGCTCTCTGCATTCATCCCTAAAATACCACCAGGCATGGTGTCATGAGCATACTCGATTTCTAATTGCGTTCCTTGCAGAATCATATTCCTTGCTTCAGTTTGCATCGCTTCATCCCAGAGTTGAGGATTTTCAAGTTTAATTTGGTTGATCATATCTATCCCGAAATTAACATGCATAGATTCATCTCTTAAAATATATTGGAACTGTTCAGCTGTTCCTGTCATTTTATTTCTGTTACCCATGGAAAGTATTTGGGTAAAACCACAGTAAAAGAAGATTCCTTCCAATACACAGTAGAATGCAATTAAGTTTCTCAGTAACGTTTTGTCATCCTCTAATGATCCAGTTTTGAAATTTTGATCAGCAAGAGATTCTGTGAAAGGAAGGGCCCAGGCAGCTTTTCTGGCTACTGAGGGTATTTCCTTATACATGTTGAAGATTTCTCCTTCGTCCATACCTAGAGATTCAATTACATACTGATAGGCATGAGTGTGGATTGCTTCTTCCAAAGCTTGTCTTAACAAGTACTGTCTACATTCTGGATTTGTGATGTGACGGTATACAGATAAGACGATGTTATTTGCCACTAATGAGTCAGCTGTAGAGAAAAATCCGAGATTTCTCATTACGATTCTTCTCTCATCCTCGGTAAGACCATTTGGATCTTTCCAGAGAGCTACATCAGCAGTCATATTTATTTCTTGAGGCATCCAATGATTGGCACTACCATCAAGGTATTTCTGCCAAGCCCAATCGTACTTAAAGGGGACTAATTGATTCACATCCGCACGACAATTGATCATTTGTTTTTGATCAACGTCGACTCTGCTTGATGCACCCTCTAGTTCTTCCAAGCCTTTTTCTATGTCTAGATTATTCAAGGCTTCGGATACATCATCAATTGAGCCTGTACTTACCGGTGGGGCCTTTACTGAGATCTCAGTATCTTTTTGCACAACAGCGGATTGTTGCGTTGCGACTTGTGCTTTAGCTGGTTCAGCTACTGGCGTTTTTTGCGTTTCTTCTGTGTTAAAGTCATCCCAAGATAACATATCTACCTCCTTATAAAATTACTGACATGCCTCGCAGTCAGGATCGTCAATGGAACATGCTTCCGGCTGATCATAGGTTTTAGGTTCAGTCTTGACAGCATTAAGTTCCATATTGGTTATTGTTGATTTTTCTGTTGTAGTGGCACTTCTTGACCTTAGATAGTAAGTCGTTTTTAAACCTCTCAACCATGCCATTCGATACATAACATCGAGTTTCTTACCATTCGGTTCTGAAACGTAGAGATTCAATGACTGACTTTGATCTATCCACTTTTGTCTTCTGCTAGCTGCTTCTATTAACCACTTGGGCTCTACCTCAAAAGAGGTGGCAAACAGCTTTTTAATGTCTTCCGGTACTCTGGCTATACTTTCTAAGCTTCCATTGAGGTTTTTGAGATCATAGACCATAACCTCATCCCACATGTCTATTTCTTTAAGCGCATCTACCAGATGCATGTTTATAACTGTAAATTCTCCAGAGAGGTTTGATTTCACAAATAGATTTGAATAGGTAGGCTCGATCGATTGGGTTAAGCCTGTGATATTGGCGATTGTTGCTGTAGGTGCAATTGCCATAGTATTTGAGTTCCTCATTCCCTGGGTTTTTACTTTTTCTCTGAGAGTTTCCCAGTCAAGACGAGTTGTTTTATCAACTTCAATGTACTGATTGCCTCTTTGTTTTTCAAGAATTCCAATTGAGTCAAGCGGCAATATTCCTTGACTCCAAAGAGAGCCTTCGTAAGAAGAATAAGAACCTCTCTCTTTAGCTAAATCGGAAGATGCATTTATGGCCATGTAACTCACTAATTCCATCGACTCATCAGCAAAGTCAACTGCTGCTTCTGATGCGTAAGGTATTTTCTTAATGTAAAGCGCATCTTGAAAACCCATGATTCCCATGCCTATGGGTCGGTGCTTAAAGTTTGAATTTTCTGCCTGAGGCACTGCGTAATAATTTATGTCTATGACATTATCTAGCATTCTTATTGCTGTAGTTACGTTCTTTTCGAGTTTCTCTTTATCGAGGTTTCCTTCTGCATCAAGATGATTAGGAATATTGATTGAGCCTAAGTTACAAACCGCAATTTCATCATTTGATGTATTAAGGGTGATTTCCGTACATAGATTTGATGAATGGATCACCCCAGTGTGTTGTTGTGGTGATCTTAAGTTACAAGCGTCTTTGAAAGTTATCCAAGGATGACCGGTTTCGAAAAGCATGGATAGTATTTTTCGCCATAATTCTTCTGCTTCCACTTCCTTATAAGCTTTAAGCTTTCCTTCCCGAGCAAGCTTTTCATATTCTTCATACTTATCTCTAAAGGCTTCTCCAGAAAGATCATGCAATTCAGGAGTTTCATTCGGCGTAAAAAGAGTCCACTTTTTTCCTTCAAACACTCTTTCCATGAAAAGGTCTGGAACCCAGTTAGCAGTATTCATATCGTGTGTTCTTCTTCTATCGTCTCCAGTATTTTTTCTCAGCTCCACGAATTCTTCGATATCCAGATGCCACGTTTCTAGATATGCGCAAACCGCACCTTTTCTCTTTCCGCCTTGATTTACTGCTACTGCTGTATCATTAACTACTTTTAAAAACGGAACCACTCCCTGGGATTTTCCATTAGTGCCTTTTATATGAGCTCCCATTCCTCTAACAGGAGTCCAGTCGTTTCCAAGACCGCCTGCCCATTTGGAAAGCATAGCATTATCCTGAAGAGCACCATAAATTCCATGCAAGTCATCTGGGACAGTAGTCAGATAACAAGAAGATAATTGTGAATGCATAGTTCCCGCGTTGAAAAGGGTGGGTGTTGAACTCATGTAGTCGAATGAAGATAGCAACTCATAGAATTCTAAAGCTCGCTGTTCTCTATTTTCTTCGTTCAATGCTAGGCCCATCGCCACCCTCATAAAGAATACCTGCGGGAGCTCAAATCTTATTTCGTTTGAGTGAATAAAATACCTATCATATAGAGTTTGAATTCCTAAGTAAGAGAAAAGTAAATCGTTGTCTGGAATCATCGCTTTACCGAGTAGATCCAGGTCATAGTTTGCTAGCTCTGGGTTTAGCAGTTCCAACTCAATTCCTTTTTTTACAAAGGCTTTTAAAGCCTCAGGATAGAAAGCTGACATTTCCTGATGTGTTGCATTTTCTGTAATTTCTAGAAAAGAAAGAGCTTCTGATCTTAAACTGTCCAATAAAATTCGAGCTGTTGCAAAAGTATAGTTTGGCTCCACTTCAACAAGAGAACGCGCCGAAAGTACCAATGCTTCTTTTACTTCGTGTTCTGGTGCTCCTTCGTAGAGGTTTTTGTTTGCTTCTGAAATAATTTTTTCACTGTCTGTTCCTTCTAAGCCATTGCATGCTTCTCCAGCAATTACCTCAATTCTTTCAGAAGTCTTAAGCTCCTCCTTTTCTGGACGATCGTGAATGTGAGTTTCTATTGCTCTTTGATTTGCTCTTTCAGCGCGATATAAAACGTATTCTCTTGCAACCTTATGTTCTTCGGAGCGCATCAGGGCCAGTTCAACCTGATCTTGAATTTCTTCAATGTGTATGGTTCCACCAGAGGGCATTCTCTTTCTAAAAATATCTTCAACCTGACTACTTAAAGCCGACACTCTACTATGAACGCTTGAAGATGCTGCTGCGGCACTAGTATGCACAGCTAGAAAAGCCTTTGTTATTGCAATTTCTATTTTGGAACCGTCAAAATCTACAACGGATCCATTTCTTTTAATTATCCTCAGCTGACCAGGCGAAACCATAGCTTTTTTTGGTTCTGATTGAACCAGATCTTGCTTCTTTTCTTCTATTGTTCCTGTTGTTTCCAAAACAATTCCTTCTAAAAAAATAAATAAAGTGGTTGAAAAAAACACAATATGTTGTGTTTTCTTTACAATTTAGTACAAGATAAAGGGTTTTTACCAAAAAAGCAATACAACAATTTATGAAAATTTAGTGGATAGGCTGTGTATAAGTGTATATTAGTGAATTCATGTCTAAGTATTACATCTCAATAGATCAAGGCACTACAAGCTCAAGAGCAGTGTTATATGACAGCTCCTTTAAGCAGATAACTCAGGAACAGCAGGAGTTTACACAACATTATCCTGCAGAAGGTTTAGTAGAGCATGATCCCGAGGAAATATGGAATTCTGTATTTAATACAGTAATCTCCTTGATGAGCAAAAATGGCATAAACAGCTCTGAGGTCATTTCCATTGGAATTACCAACCAGAGAGAAACGGTCATGCTTTGGGATAAAGAGGGCAAAGTATTGAACAAGGCTATTGTGTGGCAAGATCGAAGAACAGCTGATTTTTGCGAAGAACTCAAAGGCAGAGGTATTGAGTCAGAAGTAACTGAAAAAACCGGGCTCTTGCTCGATCCTTATTTTTCAGCAACCAAGGCACGATGGTTGTTAAAAAAACATAAAATTGACCCAAACAAATATTTTTTTGGGACTATTGATACATTTCTTGTTTGGAAGTTAACAGAAGGAAAAAGTTTCAAAACAGATGTAACTAATGCATCTAGGACGTCATTATTAAATATTGATTCTGTCGAATGGGATTCAAATTTAATAGATATATTTGAGCTAAGCGGCTTGAATCTGCCGGAGGTAACAAAAAACACCTCCGATTTTGGCTCAACAAAGCTCTTTGGCGGAGAGATAAAAATCTCTGGCATTGCAGGAGATCAACAGGCATCTTTAATAGGTCAGGGTTGCTTTGCTACTGGGCAGTTAAAAAGCACCTATGGCACGGGATGTTTTTTAATGGCAAACACTGGAAAAAAAAGACAAAACTCCTCAAATAAACTCCTAACAACTATAGCCTACCAATTGGATGATGTACGTTATGCGCTTGAGGGTAGTATCTTTATGGCCGGAGCTAACTTTCAATGGTTAAGAGACAAAATGAATTTCTTCGAAGATGTTGAAGAATCGGAAGAACTTGCGAAAAAAGCCGATCCTAATGCCAACGTTTTCCTCATTCCTGCTTTTGTAGGTTTAGGAGCTCCACATTGGGTCCCTGATGCAAGAGGAGCTATTTTTGGACTCACAAGAGACGCTGGAAAAGAAGAATTGAGTCTAGCCACCCATGAAGCAATCGCTTTTCAAACCAAAGAGATAATATCTTCTCTAGAAAACGACGGCATAAAAGTTGACAGTGTAAGAATCGATGGTGGTTTGACGAGTAATGCATTCTTTAATCAAATTCTGTCTAATGTTATTGAAAGGGAAGTTTTGTGTTCAAAAACTGTTGAATCCACTGCCTTAGGCGCTGCTTATCTAGCCGGAATTGGCTCTGGCGAAGTTTCTCTAAAAGATATTTCCAAGAATTGGTCGCCAAAATCAGAATATAATCCTGATTCCAGTTACGATTTAGGAAGATATGATATCTGGAAAGAATTTTTAGGCAGATTAATCGGCTAACAAAAACTCAAGAAGGCTCTGTTGGGCATGCAACCTATTCTCAGCTTGATCCCAGACCATGCTTTGAGCATGTTCTAGCATAGTAAAGCTTATTTCTTCGCCTCTGTGAGCAGGTAAGCAATGCAAAAAGATTGCTTTGTCATCTGCAAGTTCCATGTCTTTTTCCTCAACAAAGAAGTTTTTAAAAGTTTTTTTTCTCTCTTTTGAAGAGGATTCGTCACTCATAGAAGTCCAGACATCTGTTGTGACGATTTGGGCTTTTTCAAGTGCTTCATTTTTTGACGATGCTAAAGTGATGAAATCCTTAGCTTTATTTAGTAATGGTTGATGAGGCTCACATCCTTTTGGACAAAAAATACTGATTTCAAAATCAAATATAGAGGCAGCTTCAATATAAGAATTGCAAACATTGTTTCCGTCACCAATCCAACAAACTTTTTTGAGAGTTTTACTTTCATTTTTTTCTTTAAAAGTCATCAAGTCAGCAAGAATTTGACACGGATGGAATAAATCAGTCAAACCGTTAATCACAGGAACAGAAGAGTTCTCTGCAAAAAGCTTTAACTCTTCGTGACTGTCATTTCTTATTACGATGGCATCAACCATGGAAGACAATACTTTAGCGGTATCTGGAATTGGTTCACCTCTAGACATTTGTAACTCAGATGAACTAAGGAAAATTGTGTTACCCCCTAATTTTCTCATAGCTAATTCAAAGGAAACTCTTGTTCTGGTTGAGGGTTTTTGAAAAATTAAACCAAGAGTTTTTTTGTTGAAAATATTTGATGTTTCTGATTTTGATTTAATTTCAATTGCTCTTTCAATGATGCTGACAAGATTTGTTTTAGAAAATTTATCAAAATTTAAGAAATGCTTTGGTCTCATTTAATTTAAGTTATAGAATTGCTGGTTCAAGAAACTAATACTAATAGACTTCATTAAATAAATAAAATTCCTATGGCGCAAAAAATTAAAACTTTCAATGCTATCGCTGAGAAGGGCTTAAATATCCTTCAAGAAAAAAAATTTGAGGTATCAGAGGGCCTTTCTGATCCAGATGCCATTATCCTAAGAAGCCACAAACTCCAAAAGGAAGAATTTGGTAAAAATCTCAAAGCCATAGCCAGAGCTGGAGCTGGAGTAAACAACATTCCCGTTGAAGAGTGTTCTGAACTAGGAATTCCAGTATTTAATACCCCAGGAGCCAATGCGAATGCAGTTAAAGAAATAGTTTTGGCAGCGTTATTAATGTCCTCCAGAGGCCTTTTTCAAGGAGCTAATTTTGTAAATTCAATAGAAGAGTCAAATCAAAATGAATTAAAGCCATTGATAGAGTCAGGAAAAAAAAGTTTTAAAGGAAGAGAATTGAGTGGCGGGACCTTAGGCGTTGTTGGTATGGGAGCTATCGGCTCTAAGGTTGCTGATATGGGAGTGATGCTTGGAATGAATGTAATTGGTTATGATCCAGCCATCACAGTTGAAGCTGCCTGGAAATTACCTAATAAGGTTGAACGAAAAGAAAGCATTGAAGATGTTTTTAAAGAATCTGATTATATCTCTCTGCACGTCCCCGCAAATGATAAAACCAACGGTCTTATAAATTCTGATTTATTAAGTAAAGCAAAAAAGGGATTAAGACTAATAAATTTTGCAAGAGATGAGATTGTTGTCTCAAAAGATATTATTGAAAGCCTAGATAAGAGCATAATAAGTAAATACATTACAGATTTTGCTGATTTAGAATTAATTTCAAGAGCCAAAACCTTCAGCGATGTAATTATTTTGCCTCACATTGGAGCTAGTACAAGTCAGGCAGAAGAAAATTGTTCTGTTATGGCTGCTGAGCAGCTTGATGATTTTTTGAGCAATGGAAACATTAAAAATTCAGTAAATTTTCCTGAGTTGATCGAACCTAGGCCTTCAGAATTTAGGATAACTCTTTCTAATAAAAATCATCCAGGGATGATAGGAAAAATAACAACTGTATTGGCTGATAATAAATTGAATATTATAGATATGGTCAACAAAAGTAGAGGTGAAATTGCCTACAACGTAATTGATTTAGAAACAAAACCGCCTGAAAAGGTTTTGGACGAATTGTCTTCTTTGGATGATGTTATCTATGTAAGGGAGGTATGAAAATGAAAAAACCAGTTGCAATCGTTACAGGCGGCAGCAGGGGTGTTGGTGCCGAGGTTTCGAAGCTTCTTGCAAGCAAGGGATGGAACATCGCAATAACCTGTTCAAGTTCAATAGAAGCTGCAAATGAAATCAGTAAAGAGTGTGAAACGTTAGGAGCAGAGACAATCGTTTTGAAAGCAGATGTTTCACAACCCGATTCTTGTGCTCAAACAGTGAAGGAAACTATAGAAAAGTGGGGAAAATTAGATGCTTTGATTAATAACGCTGGAACCACTAAGTTTAATGCACACGATAATTTAGATGGTCTCTCCAAAGATGATTTTCTTGGATTATATGCCACAAATACCGTAGGACCTTATATGATGATAAAGGAAGCCAGAGAAAGCCTCCTCAAATCAGATAACCCATCAGTTGTAAATGTAGCTTCAATAGCTGGCGTTTTAGGTATAGGCAGCTCTGTAGCATATGCCGCTTCGAAGGGAGCTTTGATAAACATGACCAAGTCTCTTGCAAGAGCTTTAGGACCGATAAGGATCAATGCAATTTGTCCTGGTTTTATTCAGGGAGATTGGTTAAAAAATGGTTTAGGCGAGGAAACTTATGAATTTGTTAAAAAATCAACTGAAGACAGTGTTCCTTTAAACCTTACCTGTACAGCGGAACAAGTGGCTGAGACTATCTGCTATTTTATTGAATCTGGATCTACGATAACTGGTGAAACTTTACTACTTGATGGAGGAATGCATTTAGGCAACTTTTAGAACCTAAAAATAATTTTCCACATATTCTTTTGTAAATCCTATTATCTCGTCTTCACGACCTTCTTTTATCTTTAGAACCCACTCTGGATCAGATAAAAGAGCTCTTCCAACTGCAACCATATCAAATTCTTCTCTATCAAACATTTCAAGCAAAGATTTAATTGAAGAGGTGTTAGCTTTATCGTTTCCTACATATAAACCTATGAAATCTGAGTCAAGGCCAACACTTCCGACAGTGATAGTGGGCTTGTTCGTGATTTTTTTTGTCCAGCCAGCAAGATTCAAATTTGATCCCTCAAATTCGGGTTCCCAGTATCTCCTAGTGCTAGCATGAAAAACATCAACACCTGAATCAGATATAGGGCCTAAAAAAGTTTCTAAATCCTCAGGCGAGGGAGCAAGTAATGCTTCATAGTCTTGCTGTTTCCATTGAGAGAACCTGAGCATAATTGGGAAATCATTACCAACAAGCTTTCTGGCACGTGAAACTATTTCACATACAAATTTTGTTCTTAAATCTTCTTCTTTACCATATTTATCTTTCCTAATATTAGTATCGCGCCAAAAAAATTGATCAATCATATATCCATGAGCTCCATGAAGTTCGACGCCATCGAAACCTAGCATTTTTATAGTTTCAATGTCACTTACATAGTTTTGAATAAGATCTTCAACATCATTATCTGTCATTTCATACGCTACTTTCTTATCTTTTTGAACCAAACCTGAAGGCGTATACCCTGGAACTTCAGGATTAGGCGGTTGACCAGGCTTTCTTATTCCGCCAACATGCCAAAGTTGGCAAAAAATTGTAGACCCTTGGTCTTGAACAGCAGAAATTAAATTTTTCCATCCCTGATGAGAGTCTTTTCTTAAATTAGGAACATTTGGATAGCCGCTTGAAGCAGGGTGACTGACTTCAACTCCCTCGGTGATGATCATCCCAACTTCTGCAGCAGCTCTTCTCTTATAATATTCTAGATTTTGATCAGTGGGGACTCCATTAGGCGACATACTCCTGGTCATAGGAGCCATAGCTATTCTGTTTGGTACTACTAAGTTATTGATTTTTATTGGTTTAAATAAAGCTTCCATTTTCACCTCTTATATAAGAAAGATTCTTTAAGATTTTATAGGAATAAGAATTTTTTTTATAGTAACTTTTATTCAAGTTACACACAAAACTTTGATCAATAGACAATGTCATTGGCTCTCGTTTTCTTTAGCTGCATTATCTTAGTGCAAACTTAATATCTTTATAAGTTATTGATTTTATTGAATAATATTTAAGTGGTTAAAATTTAACCAATTTAACTAAAATACTTCTATTACTAGGTCTCAATCAATCATAAGTATTTTATCCAAAGAGTTATCCACAATTTCTGTGGATAAAAAAAATTAAAAAATTTGCTAATATTTATTTCATGACCAATCCTTTGGAATCATGGAAAGAAATTACTATTGAGTATGATTTAAAAGAATTTTTAAACCCAATTAAGAAAAGAATATCTGAGATATCTCTACAAAAAAAGAAAATTTTCCCACATAAAGAAGATATCTTTAAAGCATTTGAATTAACCCCTTTCGAAAAAGTAAAAGTCATAATACTCGGCCAAGATCCCTATCATGGAATCAACCAAGCAAACGGTCTGGCATTCTCAGTGAACAAAGATATTAGATTTCCGCCATCTTTATTAAATATATTCAAAGAATATTCCACAGACTTAAATTTGCCTATTCCCTCAGACGGAGATCTCTCAGGTTGGGCAAAGCAGGGCGTCCTTTTAATAAATTCTATTTTAACTGTTGAATCTGGATCTCCTGGATCACATAAGGATTTTGGATGGGAACAATTTACTAATCAGATTATCAAAGCCTTAAATGATAAAAAATCAAATCTAGTCTTTATTTTTTGGGGGGCATATGCACAATCAAAAAAAATTTTCGTAGACTCCTCCAAGCATTTAATTATTACCTCTCCACATCCATCCCCTTTATCTGCTCATAAGGGTTTTTTTGGATCAAGACCCTTTTCAAAGACTAATGTTTATCTGAGAAAACACAAGAAAGAAGAAATAGATTGGCAAAAATAAAATCCTAATCAATATTTAACAATTTTCCCTCTAAATAAACAGATTCAGAAAGAACTTCATTATTTTTGAAAAAAATAAAGCCATAGTTGCCCTCTCTAGACAGAATTTCTCCCACTTTTTTTCCTTCCTTATTGCAAATTGAAGGCTCTATTATTTCGCCGTGCAAATTATCTGTTACCTTAAGGGCAAATTTCAATTTTCCTCTGTATTGCATTCTTGCAATAATTTCTTGACCATTAAAACAACCTTTTGAAAAATCAATCAAATTATTATTATGATAATTTAGCTCATGAGGAGTGAATTTTGATGAAATATGTGCATTCACCTCAACAATTTCTTTTTTTATCAAGAATTTCATCCACTCTTCAGAACTAAGTTCTTTTTCAGGACTATTTTTTACTAACCTTTTGATTTCAGTTTTAAAAAAAGGGATATATATTTTCATGTGATCTACAAACAAATCGCTTAACTCCTCTAAAATTGAGATTATGAATCCATTTTCAGAACTTTTAATCCAGAAAGTCGCAATGACCCTGCCCTTATTATTACAAACGCAAGCAGGGGTAAATTCTCTATCTGAGATTTTTTCTACATCTATTGTAATTTGACCTTGTAGAAATTCCGCTGATTGTGATCCTTCTACAATCAAATACATGTGTTTTTGAGAAAAATTCATACTTTTTTGTTTTATCCTGATTATATAATTCTTTCTGTGAGCGACCTACTAAACAAAGCAAAGTTTAAAGCAAGACGAGGCTTAAATGAACTGGATAAAATCTTAGTGCCATTTGTTGAAAAAAAATTTTTATCTTTGGAAAAATCACAAATTGATCAACTTTTCGAGCTTTTTGAAATTGATGATGTTTCTTTGGCAGATATTATTATCTATAAAACAATGGAGCATCCAATTGAG
>Ga0208390_1000786_pt1 | contig 11529 bp, 12 predicted proteins | sample Knorr_S7_td_Surf_FD_185594 | JGI IMG/M metagenome (GOLD analysis project Ga0208390, IMG submission 185594) | Marine microbial communities from Southern Atlantic Ocean transect - Knorr_S7_td_SurfaceA_ad_6m_LV_A (SPAdes) (version 2) | ecosystem: Environmental > Aquatic > Marine > Oceanic | place...
TCTAAACAAACTCTTTTAATAGTATCAGCTGCATTTTTAGTTATTAATTTTCCTGCTCTGGTAGAACCTGTAAAAGAAACCATATCAACATCAGGATGCCCTGATAAGTCTGTTCCAACGCCTGGACCATCTCCATTGACTAAATTAAAAACACCAGCAGGAAAACCTGCCTCATGTATCATTTCTGCAAATAACATTCCTGATAGTGGAGCAATTTCTGAAGGCTTTAATATCATACTGCATCCTGTTGCAAATGCGGGTATCACCTTTAGTGCAATTTGATTTATAGGCCAGTTCCAAGGAGTTATTAAACCACATACTCCAATCGGTTCATAAACAATGTGATTAACGGAACCATTATCAAATCCAGGTTCAAAGTTAAAATCTTTTAATCTTTTAATAAAATCCTCTATGTGACCTGCACCAGATGAAGTTTGATTTGCAGAGCACCAATCTTTAGGACAACCTAATTCAGTTGTAATTGCATCCGTCATATCATCCCATCTTGCTTTGTATATCTTTAGAAGTTTTTCTAATAATAGTAACCTTTCTTCTTTAGAAGTTTCTTTCCATGTTTCAAAGGCATTTCTTGCAGCCTTAACAGCAGAATTTGTATCATCTGAACTTCCTAAGCTAATAACAGCACACACCTCTTCAGTAGAAGGATTGATAACTTCAAAATTATTCGGGTTTTTTGGATCTACCCATTCACCATTTATATAAAACTTTTTTTTATCTAACATAAATTATTGTAGCATAATTGTTAAATTTCATAACCTTTTTTTTGAATTTCAAAATCTTTTAACTCTTTTGGAAAACCTGGTGCTCGAAATTTTAATTTATACTTGTCTTCTAATCTTTTAACGACCATTGACGACCAAGCTCTGGATCCATATTGTTTTTGAGCTTTATTAAAAATGTTTAGAACAAATGGTGATATTTCTAATGGTGTTTTTAGTTTTTTAGATAAATCATTAAATAATTTCATATCTTTTTTAACCAAATCCATTGTAAAATTAATATTATAAGACCCATTTAATATTACCTGACTTTCTGTTTCATGAACAAAGGAATTTCCGGATGAAGCGGCTATTCCTTTATAAACTTTATTTAAGTTTAATTTAGATTTTTTTGCTACAGTCCATGCTTCACCAAGTGCAGCTAGATGAACAGATGCTAGATAATTTGTTATAACTTTTAAAATTGATGCTGTACCTAATTCTCCAGTATATAAAATTTTTCTGCCCATGCATTTTAAAACAGGCAAAACTTTTTTAAAAATTTTTTTATCACCACCCGCAAAAATTGAAATATTTCCAGTTGCTGCTCTATGGCAACCACCACTGACTGGTACATCTAGTGCATGAGAACCTTTTTTCTTGACCATAATTCCTATTCTTTTTAACTCTGATTGATCAGTTGTACTCATTTCAAGCCAAATTTTATTTTTTGATAAACCTTCAAGAACTCCATTTTTAGCAGTCATAACTTTAGAACATGCTTTAGGTGATGGAAGACAGGTAATAACTATGTCACTATTTTCTGCTAGTTCTTTTGGAGAGCTGGCAATAACTGCTCCTTTCTTCTTAAATTTTTTTGACAATTTGGCATCTAAATCTCTTACAATTAGTTTATATCTACTCTTAATTAAGTTATTTGCTAGTTTTCCACCAACATTACCTAAGCCAATAAATCCTATTTTCATTTTTGTCTCATTCGTTAAAAATTATAATTTAATAATATATTTAAAAAAATAAAATGCATTTAAAAAGATTAACTTTAATTCTTATTATTATGTTTTATAGCTTGCCAGCTTTTGGCGAGATAATAAAACCAAATAATGGGATAGAACCAATTCAAGTTGTAAAAATTCAATTAAGAGGCTTGATGAACAACGATGAACCTACTAAAGACAGTGGAATAGAACAAACATGGGAATTTGCCCACCCAAACAATCAAAGATACACTGGGCCATTAGATAAATTTAAGTCGATGCTTAAGGGTGCATCATACTCAATGCTTTTAAATCACAAAGAGCATAAAGTAGATCAAATTTATTTAACAAAAGAAGTCGCAATGTATGAAGTAACTATAATGGATGAAGAAAAAAAATATTATAAATTTCAGTGGAAAGTTGAAAAATATAAATCGTCTGGACCTTTAAAAGATTGCTGGTTAACCACTTCAGTTTCTCAACCTTTAAACATGGGTTCATCAATATAATGGATAAGTGGCCTTTTTATAAAAAACTTCCTGTCTTGATGGCTATTCTATGTATACCACCAATTGGAGCAACCCAAATTGGATGGTATTTCTTTGGAAAGGTTATTGGACTTAACTGCGGCATGGTAGCTGGAGCTATCAGTGTAAGCGTTGCAGCTTATTTGTTATACATTAGAGGTTGGAGAGATTCTGACGACGAACAATAGATTTTTGTTTCGTAAAATATTAAAATTTAGTAGAAATCATTAAATGAAAAATAAAGCAAAAGTTGTGGTAGTTGGCGGAGGTGTTGTTGGTGTAAGTGCACTGTATCACCTAGCAAAAAAGGGCTGGTCAGATGTTGTTTTGGTAGAAAGAAAAGAATTAACTTCGGGATCTACTTGGCATGCTGCTGGTTTACTCCCTTTGTTTAATATGAGTTACTCAGTTGGACAATTACATAAATATGCAGTGAATTTATACAAAACACTAGAAGAAGAGACAGGAAAAAATGTTGGTTTTAGTGTTGTTTCAAATATTAGATTAGCAAGCAATAAAGATAGAATGGACGAGTATTATCAATATGCAGGAGTTGCCCAAACTATTGGAGTAAAAGTAAATTTTTTAAAACCTGAACAGGTAAAAGAAATTTGGCCTTTGTGTCATACAGATGATTTAGTAGGTGCTATTCAGCATCCTGAAGATGGGTATATACAGCCTGCAGATTTAACGCAAGCATTAGCAACAGGAGCTAGAAATAGAGGTGCAGAAATTTATAGAAATACTTCGGTAGTTGGAATTAAACAAACTAAGACTGGTTGGGTAGTTGAAACTGACAAAGGGTCAATTGAGTGTGAACACGTAATTTCATGTTCAGGTAATTTTGCAAGACAAACTGGAAAAATGGTTGGATTAGATATTCCAGTTATCCCTGTCGAACATCAGTATATTGTAACAGAACCACATCCAGAAATTCAAAAAAGAAAAAAAGATGGTTTGCCAGAAATGGGAGTTTTAAGAGATAGCGATAGTAGATGGTATATGAGAGAGGAAGCGGGTGGATTAATTTTAGGACCATACGAAGACGGTGCTCCAGCATGTTATGTTGATGGTCCATCAAAAGACTCTGAATATGAACTTTTCCAAGAGGATTTAGAGAGACTTGCTCCGCATATTGAAGGTGCAATTCATCGTGTTCCAGCTTTTGGTGAAGTTGGAGTAAAAAAAGTTTACAACGGGGCTATTTGTTATACACCAGATGGTAATCCGATTGTTGGTCCTGCTTGGGGCTTGAAAAATTTTTGGATCAATGAAGGTCACAGTTTTGGAATAACTGCAGCAGGTGGTGCAGGTTGGCAGCTTGCTGAATGGATAGTCGATGGAGAACCAACAATCGACATGTTAGGTGTTGAACCAAGAAGATATGGTGATTATTGTTCAAAATCTTATCTAAAAGCTAAAAATGAAGAAGCTTACAGTCACGTTTTCATTACTCATTTTCCTGACGAAGAAAGACCAGCAGCTAGACCATTAAGAACGGCCCCATGTTACGATCGTATGAAAAAACTAGGAGCGGTTTTTGGACAAAAATTTGGATGGGAAAGACCAAATTTTTTCGCAACTGATGGAATGGAACAAAAAGATGATTGGTCCTTTAGAAGATCAAAATGGTTTAACGCAATTGAAAAGGAATGCAAAAATGTAAGAGAGAATGTTGGTTTGTTGGATATGACTGCTTTTGCAAAGTGCAGAATTAAAGGTCCAAAGGCTGAGGAATTCTTAGATAATCTTGTAGCAAATAAACTACCAAAGAAAGTTGGAAGAATTAATTTATGTCATGCACTAAATACTAAAGGTGGTGTTCATTCAGAATTTACAATAATGAGAGAGTCAGAAAATAGTTTTTATCTAGTTTCAGCTGGTGCTTTTCAAAGGTTAGATCATGATTGGATATTAAAATGGATGCCAAAAGATGGGTCTGTTCAATTTGAAAATCTAACTAATAGTACAGGTGTGTTGGTGGTTTCAGGTCCTAAAGCTAGAGAATTAATGACAAGGGTTTCTAAGGATGATTTTTCAAATGAAAATTTTAAATGGTTAAGTGCAAAAAATGTTGACGTAGGTTATGCACCAGTTAATGCTATGAGGGTAAACTTTGTTGGTGAGCTAGGATGGGAACTTCATCATCCAATTGAGTATCAAAATCATATATTCGATAAATTAATGGAGGCGGGACAAGATTTAGGTATTAAGCCCTTTGGTATAAGGGCAATGAATAGTTTAAGAGTTGAAAAGTCATATAAATTGGTTGGTACTGAACTTTCCATTGAATACTCACCGTATGAAAGTGGTTTAGATAGGTTTGTTCATCCTAATAAAGGAAGTTTCATAGGACTTGAGGCATTAAATAAATGGAGAGAAAAAGGTTTTGATAACAAGCTAGTAACTTTAGAGGTGCATAATATAGAAGATGCTGATGTATTAGGAAACAATCCAATATATGAAAACGGAAGTGTTATTGGAAGAGCAACAGGTGGTGATTATGGTTTTAGACTTGGAAAATCAATTGCATTAGGAATGGTTAAGCCTGATTTAGCTAACGTTGGACAAAAATTAAAAGTAGAAATTTTAGGAAAAAAACATGAGGCTACTATTTTAGAGGAAAGCCCTTATGACCCTGAAAATAAATTGTTAAGAGCATAATGAAAATATTAGTAGCAGTAAAAAGAGTTATTGATTACAACGTACAAATAAGAGTTAAAGAAGACAATAGTGGTATCGTAACTGATAATGTTAAAATGTCTACAAATCCACCAGACGATAATGCGATTGAAGAAGCAGTAAAAATAAAAGAGGCTGGTAAAGCTACAGAAATAGTTGCTATCACAATAGGGGATGATAAAGCACAGGAAACAGTTCGAAAAGCATTAGCGGTTGGAGCTGATAGAGGAATTCATGTTAAAGCTGATGGGATTATTGAACCATTAGCTGTATCAAAAATTTTAAAAGCAGTTGTAGAGAAAGAAAAGCCTGACTTAGTATTCATGGGAAAACAAGCAATCGATGACGATTGTAACCAAACTGGGCAAATGTTGGCTGCATTATTAAATTGGCCACAAGCAACTTTCGCATCAAAAATTGATGTGAAAGATAAAAGTTTAGAAGTAACAAGAGAAGTAGATGAGGGTCTAGAAACAATAGAGGTAAATATTCCAGCTATTGTAACCTGTGATTTAAGATTAAATGAACCCAGGTATGCTTCATTACCAAACATAATGAAAGCTAAAAAAAAACCATTAGATCAAATGAGTGCTACGGATTTAGGAGTTGATACCAAACCAAGAATCGAGCAAATTAAGGTTGAGGAACCACCAAAAAGAAAAGCAGGAATTAAAGTTGCTAATGTTGCAGAATTGGTCAATAAATTAAAAAATGAGGCAAAAGTAATCTAATGTCAGTATTATTAATCGCAGAGCACAATAACAAAGAGTTAAAACCATTTACTCTTAATGTAATAAATGCTGCAACACAAATTGATCAAGATACACATGTATTGTTAATTGGTCATAATGCAGACTCTGTTGCTAAATCAATATCAGAGGTATCAGGTGTAAAAAAAGTCATTCATGTAGACAGCCCAATTTACGAAAATTACGTTGCAGAAAATTATGTGCCAGTAATTTTAAAAAATGCAGAAAATTATTCACATATAGTCAGTGCTGCTAACACCTTTGGAAAAAATTTAATGCCTAGAGTTGCAGCAAATTTAGACACTTCTCAAGTAAGTGACATAATAAAAGTATTATCAGCTGATACTTTTCTAAGACCAATTTATGCAGGTAATGCATTTGCTACTGTTAAAACAAATGACCCAAAAAAATGTATAACAGTAAGACCTACATCTTTTGATCCCGCACCTTCTACCGGAGGCTCTGCAGAAATTGTTAAAGGTGATCCAGGCGAAGAATATTCATTAACTAAATTTGTAAAAAAAGAGGAAATTAAATCTGATAGACCCGAACTTGGCACAGCTAGAATAGTGATATCAGGAGGGAGAGGTCTGCAAAGTGGTGAAAATTTTAAACTAATTACTGCTGTTGCTGATAAATTAAACGCAGCAATTGGTGCATCTAGAGCAGCGGTTGATGCAGGATATATTACTAACGACCATCAAGTTGGACAGACAGGCAAAGTTGTTGTTCCTGATTTATATATCGCAGTTGGTATTTCAGGTGCAATTCAACACCTGGCAGGAATGAAAGAGAGTAAAGTAATTGTCGCAATTAATAAAGATGGTGAAGCACCTATTTTTAGTGTTGCAGATTACGGTTTAGAAGCTGATCTTTTTGAGGCGCTACCTCAATTCTTAGAAGAGTTGAACAAATTAAACACTATACAAAAATAGTAAATACTGTAAAAAAATCATATGTCCAGAGAAGTAATGGAATATGATGTTGTAATTGTTGGAGGTGGACCATCAGGTCTTTCTGCTGCAATTAAATTAAAACAACTTAATCCAGAAACCAATGTATGCGTTTTAGAAAAAGCATCTGAGATTGGTGCACATATTTTATCTGGAAATGTATTTGAAACAAAAGCATTAGATGAGTTATTTCCAAATTGGAAAGAATTAAATACGCCCGTTAAAACTAAAGTTACAAAAGAAAAATTTTTATTTTTAGGAAAAACCAAATCATTTAGTTGGCCAACATGGTTATTACCTAAAGTTCAAAAAAACCATAACAATTACATTATTAGTTTAGCTAATATGTGTAGATGGTTGGCAGAGCAAGCAGAAGCTCTTGGTGTTGAAATTTTTCCTGGTTTTCCTGCAAGTGAAATTATTTATAATGAAGATGGATCTGTGAAAGGAGTTGCTACTCAAGATATGGGTATTGATAAAGAGGGCAATAAAAAAGATAGTTTCGAGTCTGGTATCGAGCTTCATGCAAAAGTTACAGTGTTTGCAGAAGGTTGCAGGGGCCATCTTGGAAAACAATTAATAAAACAATTTGAATTAAATAAAGGAAAAGATCCACAACAATATGGAATTGGTCTTAAAGAGATTTGGGAAGTTGATGAAAGTCAACATGAAGAAGGTCTTGTGATGCACACTGCGGGATGGCCGTTAGATAATAAAACATATGGTGGAAGCTTTATGTATCATGCAGAAAATAAACAAATTTTTTTAGGATATGTTATTGGTTTAGACTATAAAAATCCTCATTTATCTCCTTTCGATGAGTTTCAGAGATTTAAAACACACCCATCAATTAAAAAATATATAGAAGGTGGAAAAAGAATTTCATATGGAGCTAGGGCTTTAATAGAGGGAGGTCTACAAAGTCTTCCACAAATGTTTATGCCAGGAGCATTATTAATTGGATGCGATGCTGGCACACTAAATATGCCTAAGATTAAAGGCTCCCATACAGCAATGAAAAGCGGAATGATAGCAGCAGAGACTATTATAGAACATTTAAAAAATAAAAAACCTTTATCTATTTACGAGGAAAAATTTAAAAAATCATGGGTATACGAAGAATTATTTGCTGCAAGAAATGTTAAACCAAGTTTTAGTTGGGGGCTGATTTTAGGAATTATTTTTACGGGTATAGACCAAATATTATTTAGAGGTAAACTTCCTTTCACTTTAAGTCATAAACATGCTGATCATGAGGCTTTAATGCCAGCAGATAAAATGCCTAAAATTGATTACCCTAAGCCTGATAATGTTTTAACTTTTGATAAGACAAGCTCTGTTTACTTGACAGGCACCAATCACACAGATAATCAACCTGTTCATTTACACTTAAAAAACCCAGAATTACCAATAAGTTTTAATGTAGCTAAATATGATGAGCCAGCTCAAAGATACTGTCCAGCGGGTGTTTATGAGGTTCAAAAAGAAAACGACGTGTTAAAATTTGTAATTAACTCACAAAATTGCATACACTGTAAAACTTGTGATATTAAAGAGCCTTCTCAAAATATCAATTGGGTCACTCCAGAGGGTGGGGGCGGTCCTAGATATGGCAATATGTAATTAAGAAAGATCTTTCGCAAATCTTTTTAAAGTCTCTATTGGAATAATTTTCAAAGTATTTACGTGAGTTCTTTTTAGGAATATTGGACAACCTTTACCTGCTTCAACAGCTCTAGCAAACCAACTTGCACATACACACCATTTATCACCATTTTTTAAACCTGGAAATCCATGATTTGGGTGTGGAGTAATTAAATCGTTTCCAGCATTTTTACACCACTCAAGAAACTCATCATTTACCTGCACACAAACTGTATGTAATCCCTTATCATTTTCATCTGTGTTGCAACATCCGTCCCTAAACCAACCCGTAAGAGGCGCATTAGAACATAGTTCCAAATCCTCACCAAGTACATTTTTTTGTTTACTCATAAACGTTATAAATACTTTGATCTATTTTTGCGTTAAAAGAAATAGATCTTCTCTCCTCTAAAGATTTTTTAAAAGGAAAAACACTATGCATTAAATAATTTGGAAAAAAATAAAAATCACCTACAACTGGTTTAATATTAAGAGTTGAATGATTTAAAAACATTCTTGAACCATGAATTAATTGCAAGCTTCCACCCCTATATTCTTTATTTCTTTTTTTTTGAACGTGTAAACCTAAATCCTTTGGAACTTTTAAGAATCCAGCACCTGCAATATGTCCCCCATGCCAGTGGGTTGGATTATATTCATTCTTAAATTGTCTTACCACCCATGAATTCATAACATTAATTTTTTTAACTTTTTTATTTGTTTCAATTTCAAGCCACCGTTTGACCGATGATTTAATAAAATTTTCCCAACCAGTAACTTTCATTATTTTTTTTTCAAGCCTAAATTCTTGACTTACATCTCCAACGAGATTTTCTCCGTAGTCAAGTCTATTAGATTTTGTTTTACTTTTAACTACATCATCTATGTATTTATTAAGTTTATTTACAATTGATATAGGAATTCTAACTTTTAAAACAGATGGACCAAATCTTTTTATAATTTTAAAATTTTTATTTTTCATGAATTAATTTAAATTTTAGTAGGATTTGGTTGTCCCTTATATACTTCCTCAGGATCAAATTTCTTCTCTTTTTCCTCAAAGTTCATCTCGACATTGCGTCCGTTTTCTATTTTGCCAAGTGGAATTGATCTGTAAAAGCAGGATCTATACCCTACGTGACAGCTAGATCCTTTGCCAATATCTACACTCATCCAAACCGTATCTTGATCGTCATCTATTCTAAGTTCCTTTACTATTTGAACAAAACCACTTGTTTTACCTTTGTGCCAAATTTCCTTTCTTGATCTGCTCCAATAGTGAGCCTCTTTAGTTTCAATAGTTAACTTTAGTGCTTCCATATTCATGTAGCCATGCATTAATACCTCTTTAGTATTTGCGCAAGTTGTCACAACTGGTATCAAACCATCATTGTCAAATTTTGGTGAAAGTAGGTTACCTTCCTCAATTTCAGCTACATTTTCTCTTTTTTTAAACATACATTATTTTATTAGCATATTTCGGAATATATTAAATATTTTAAAAATAAAGATTTATATATATAACGTTTTTGATGAAACCTGAAAAAAACAAAATTGTAAGCTTTAAAGAAAATTCTAAAATTTCCGATCATGAAGCAGAAGAAGCTTTTAAGACAATACTTAAATGGATTGGTGAAGATCCATCAAGAGAAGGTTTAATAGAAACTCCAAAAAGAGTAGCCAAGGCTTTTAAAGAATATTTTAAAGGATACAATGAAGATCCGCACAAAATTTTAGATAAAACTTTTGGTGATGTTGAAGGTTACGATGACATGGTTGTTCAAAAAAACATATCTGTACAAAGTCATTGTGAGCACCACATGGCGCCTATAATTGGAATTGCACATGTAGCGTATATTCCAAATCAAAGAGTTGTTGGTTTAAGTAAACTTGCAAGAGTTGTGGAGGTTTTTTCAAAAAGACTTCAGACACAAGAGAGACTTACAATGCAAATAGCTACAACTTTAATGGATACATTAGACGCAAAAGGAGTTGCAGTAACTATAGACTCAACTCATCAGTGCATGACAATGCGTGGAATAAAAAAAGAGCAAGCGACTACTGTTACAAACTATTACTTAGGACAATTCAAAGAAGATTTAAGCTATCAAAATAGATATTTGCGATTCATCAGTAAATAATATTAAATATTCATTATAAATGTCTGAAAAATTCAAAGCTATAGTTATAGATAATCAAAATGATAATTTTTCAAGAAAAGTAGAAGAACTTGATAAAAGTTTTTTAGGTAATGAAGATGTCCTCGTAAAAGTTGAATATTCAGATCTAAATTTTAAAGATGCAATGATTTTAAAAAATGGGGGCAAGCTTGTTAAAGAGTATCCTAGGATACCTGGTATTGATTTTTCCGGAACTGTTGTTGAGTCAAAAGATGAGGAATTTAAAGAAGGAGATAAAGTTATCTTAACAGGATGTAGAGTGGGAGAACTATTTCATGGAGGTTATTCACAGTTTGCAAGAGTAAAAAAAGATTTTTTAATAAAATGTCCCAACGGTTTAAGCACTAAGCAAGCAATGATACTTGGAACAGCAGGGTTAACAGCTTTATTGTGCGCCTTTTCAGTTAAAGCTAGAGAAGAACTTCTTTTACAAAGTAAAGTTAATGACGTGCTTGTAACTGGTTCAACAGGCGGTGTTGGAATGGTAGCAGTAATGGTTTTATCAAAAATGGGTATCAATGTAACAGCATTAACTGGGAAACCTGAGAAAGAAAATTATTTAAAAGAATTAGGTGCGAAAAGCGTTATAAATCGTAAAGAATTTGAAGGCGAACCTAAATTGTTAGATAAAGGAACATGGGATGGAGTAGTTGATACAGTTGGCGGGAATATTTTATCAAATGCTATATCTCAGACTAAACCAAAAGGCATAGTCGCTCTTTGTGGAAATGCAAGTAGCAATAAACTCAATACAAATGTTTTGCCTTTTATATTAAGAGCAGTAAAACTTTGGGGCGTAGACTCAGTTAACATTAGTAAAAAAAGAAAAGAATTTGTTTGGGGGGAATTTCCGGGTTTAATTAACTTTGATATTTTGGAAAAGGCGATAAAAGAAGTTAGTCTTGAAGAACTTCTAGATACATTTCCAAGTATGTTAGAGGGTAAATTGTCAAGCAAGATCTTGGTAAATGTGAACAAATAATGGATTGGGATAAGCTAAAAATTTTTCATGCTGTAGCTGAAGCAGGCAGTTTCACTAGTGCAACTGTAATTCTAAATTTAAGTCAATCAGCAATTAGT
>Ga0208390_1000787_pt1 | contig 11528 bp, 13 predicted proteins | sample Knorr_S7_td_Surf_FD_185594 | JGI IMG/M metagenome (GOLD analysis project Ga0208390, IMG submission 185594) | Marine microbial communities from Southern Atlantic Ocean transect - Knorr_S7_td_SurfaceA_ad_6m_LV_A (SPAdes) (version 2) | ecosystem: Environmental > Aquatic > Marine > Oceanic | place...
TATTTATGCTTGGTATAGCGGGGCTACCATTAACAAGCGGTTTTGTATCAAAATTTATTTTGATTACTAACTTATGGTCATATGAAAAATATTTAATAGTTACTGTTTTAATGCTCACGACGGTTGCAGGATTCTATTTCTATCTAAGACCAATTTGGGTAGCTGCTATTGAAAAAAGTGATAATGCAATTGAAAAGATAAAAATTAGTATCTCAGACAAAGTTTTGCTGGGATTTATGGCTGCTTTAACTATTTATTTCGGACTTTTACCAAATACTCTTGTGAACATCACAAGATGGATGGTAGAAAACTACCTATAAATTATGCTTATCAAGATAATACCTCCGCCAGTCTTGCAACACCAAGGAGGATGGGACGAAATGCTGATGTTTTTAATACCAGCCTTACTCTTAACTTGGCTGCGAAACAAGCAAAAAAATGAAGAATTAGATGAATAATATTATAAAATGTAATTGTGATAGAAATTAAAAATCTCACAATGAGATACAAAAACGGTAAAGGCGTTGGAGACATCAATATCTCCGTTGACAATGGTGAGGTTAAAGGACTTCTTGGCCCTAATGGAGCTGGAAAATCAACAACAATGAGAAGTCTTATGGGATTCTTAATACCTTCTGATGGTTCTCTTACAGTCGAGGGAATTAATACCATTGAAAACCCTGTTGAGGCAAAAAAAATAATAGGATATTTACCAGGAGATCCTCAACTTCCACAAAATTTAAACTCTAAGTCACTATTTAAACTTGGTGCAGACATGAGAGGCCAATCAACTGATTATGCTATGGAGTTAGCAGAAAAGTTTGAATTAGAGATTAATCAAACCATAAAAGAGCTATCTAAAGGCAATAGGCAAAAAGTCGCTTTGATACTTGCTGTACTGCATAAGCCAAAGGCATTAATTTTAGATGAACCAACTTCAGGTCTAGACCCATTTCATCAAAGAACCTTTTTTGAAATTGTTAAAGACTTTGCTAATGATGGTGCGGCAATACTTTTATCATCACACATTATTTCTGAGGTTGAAAAAGTTGCTGACTCGATGGCTGTTTTAAGAGAAGGTGCAAAAGTATATGATGAAACATATGAGACATTTTTAAATAAAGCAAAAGAAGAGGGTCAAGATTTAGAAGATGCTTTTTTTACATTCTATGATAGAAGAGAGGGATAATGTTTAACTATTTCAAATATATGATTACAGTTCCAAGAAAATTTATTTTAAATTGGGCAATTTCTGGAGGAGTTTACTTATTAATACTTCCACTAGCTTTTGCAAATTCAAGTGTAGAAAGTTTGCTTATTGACACACAAAGAGAAGCTTTTAGAGGAATGTCAGAAAATGATACAGTGATGAATTTGTTGGGCATTAAGGATTGGGATAATGTATTTACGTTAGAAGGCATGGTAACTACATATTTTTTAGTTCCTTTTGTTCCTCTTTTAATTGGCACAGCCACAATAATTCTTTTAAATAAATTAGGTTCAAAAGCAGAAGAAGATGGAACTTTCGAATTTGTTGCTGCTTTACCAATGACAAGAACTTCTGTGTACTTAACACAATCAATTCTTGCTGTATTATTTGGTTTATTTGTAACTTTTGCTTGGACAAATATAATGTTTATTCCAATTGCAACTATGGAGCTTAGTCAAACACTTGATTATGTACCACTTATGAAAGCAACACTTCAAGCAGCTTTAGCTGGAGTCACCTATGGCGCTCTTGGATTTGCATTAGGTGCATATACTGGAAAATCTTCAATGGCGTGGGCTTTCGGTGGAGGTTTAATGGCATTTGAATATTTAACCAATTCATTAGCCGGAACAAATGATTTCTTTCAGTGGTTTGATGATAATCTTTCATCTTTTGGAGCTTATGGTAACCCTTATCAAGATGGATTATTTACTGAAGACTTGTTACTCGTCATTGGTAAAATAGTGATATTTTTGTTAATAGGATTTATAGGATTTAGAAATAGATCTTTAAATCTTAGATAAACAATTCCCTACAAAAATTTAATCTACTTAATATAAATGTATGCCAAATTTTTCAAGAACAGTAACTGTTAAGCAAGATATCAATACAGTCTATGATTTTATGTCTGACTTCCGTAATTTAAGTAAATGGGCAGAAGGTGATGAAGGTGAGTTAATAACAAAAGAACCTTTAAGATTAGGATCAGTATTTCGAGTTAAAACTCACTTTAACAACAAACCAAGAGTTTATGACTACGAAGTAGTTGAGTGGGGACCTCCATTAAGAGTATCACTTGAAGCAAAAGCGAAAACTTTTACGATTGTCGATACAATATTTTTATCAGCAAATTCTAAAGGTACAGAACTTACGTATGCAGTTAATATAAAGTTTAAATTTCCATATGTAATTCTTTCGCCATTTGTAAGTATCATGTTCAATAAAATTATGGATACGCAAGTTAAAAGCTTAGAGGAAGTTCTCGGTGCGATTTAAGCTTTGTATTCTTTTAGCTTTTTTATTTATCTGCTGTCAAAATTTAAATGGTGAATATATGAGTCCAGAAATAAATGAATTCCCGGCAATTGAAGGAAACAATCTTAACAAGCAAAAAAAAGTTGTACCCGATGATTTCGTTGATAAGAACTTGATAGTCATTGTTGCATTTCAGCAGTGGCATCAACCATTAGTTGATGAATCTATATTACTTTTAGAAAATAATGGGCTAGGTGAGACGCATAATATAATCGAAGTTCCAACTATTCAAAAGACTAGTAAGTTAGCTGAAATTTATTTGGATGGAGTCATGCGTGCAGGTATTAGAGATGACAGAATAAGGAATAGAACAATAACTGCATATATTGATAAGGAGCAATTTAAATTAGATTTAGAAATTCCTGATGAAGATACAATTTATTGGTTTTTGGTTCAAAAAAATACCAACAACATCATTGCTAAAGGTTATGGAATAATTACAGAAAAAGAATTAGAGATTATAAATTCTTACTAAATATAAATTGTTGCAAGATAAAGGGAAACTAATGCCAACAAAAGCATTACACCATTAAAGATACCTCTTAGTGCATCACTTATATTTGTAGCTACACTGTGAAATGCTATAACTGCACCCGCCAAAAGTAAGGCACCTATTACTACCGACCAATCTGATGCACCGTTATCTACTGTTAATCTAATTCCTATTCCTGCGATTAAAGCAACAGCATAAGAAATCCAAGAAATTTTACTAAACAAGTCTCTAAGTACACTTGTTGTATTTTTTGAGGGATCAAATTTATTGAGTTTTGGTGCAAAAAATGCCCATGTTACCATTGAGCCAATCCAAATTGACAATCCAATCAGGTGTATAAATTTTAAGATATTTTCCATAGCAAAATGATACCATAGGGTAATTCATTTAAAATATTCATATGGAGTTTTACGAGGGATGGGTACAAGATGAAATCGCCCCATTCTCAAATTTAAAATATAAATCAATTGAATACCCAACAATTAATGAAAAAGAATTGATAATTGAAACAAAAGCTGCAACGTTAAATTTTGCAGATCTACTTTTATCAAGTGGCATGTATCAATCAAACCCCAAAACTCCTTTTGTTCCAGGCTTTGAAGTCGCAGGTACTGTTAAAAAGTGCAGCACTGATAGTAAATTCCATGTAGGTGATAGAGTAGTGGCTGCAACTACTGTATTTAGATCAGGAAGGTATGGAAGCTTCGGTGAATACTGCGTTGCTTCAGAAAATCTAGCATATGAATTACCTGAAGAGATTTCTTATGAAGTTGGGGCTGCAATGCTTATGTCTTATTTAACATCTGATTTTGCTCTACATAGAAGAGCTCAATTAAAAAAGGGTGAGATTGTCTTGGTAAATGCTGCCGCAGGAGGGGTTGGAATTTCCGCTGTTCAGCTTGCAAAAATTCAAGGAGCAAAAGTCATAGCAGCAGTTGGTTCTGACGAAAAAAAGAAGTTTATTGAACAATTTGAACCAGATTTAGTTATTAATTATCAAAAGGAAAATCTGAAAGATGTAGTAGAAGAAAAATTTGGCAAAAGGTCAGTAAATGTATTTTATGATCAAGTTGGAGGTGAACCATATGAAGAGGGACTAAGGCTCTTATCATCTGAAGGCAGGGCACTTATTGTTGGTTTTGCAAGTGGGAATATCCCCTCTCAATTACTGAGTTACCTTTTGGTCAGAAATATATCGCTAATGGGTGTTTTTATGATAAGTTTTGAAAATGATGATAAAGAATATTTAGAAACAAGAATGAAGACAATATTTGATCGATATTTAAGCAAAGAAATTAAACCCATTTACAAAACAATAAATTTTGATGAAATTGTGAAATATTTAGAGTTTATTGGCAGCAGAAAAACAATCGGAAGAATAGTTGCTCTAAGATAGAAACTTTTAATTTAAGAACTAATATAAAAGAAATGGCAAAATTATATTTTTACTTCTCAGCAATGAATGCAGGAAAAAGCACAACCCTTCTCCAATCTGCACATAACTATGAAGAGAGAGATATGAGAACCCTATTATTTACTCCAAAATTAGATGATAGATTTGGTGAAGGAAGAATAACTTCTCGTATTGGTCTAGATAGAGATTGTGAAATATTTACATCAGATGACGACTTATACGTCTGGACAGCACATGAACATCAAAGAGAAATTGTGTCATGTGTTTTAGTCGATGAAGCACAGTTTTTGAGTCCAAAACAAGTTCTACAGCTTACTTTGGTGGTTGATAAATTAAAAATACCAGTTTTATGTTACGGATTGAGAACAGATTTCAGAGGAGAGCCATTTCCTGGAAGCGCATATCTACTAGCTTGGTCAGATGAAATGACTGAAATTAAAACCATATGCAAATCTGGAAAAAAAGCAACTATGAATGCAAGATTAGACGAAAAAGGAAATAGAGTTACAGAAGGTGACCAGATATCTATAGGTTTGAACTATGAAGCTCAGGCAAGAGATGTTTTTGAATTAGATAAAGTTTCACCAATTGGCTATCAAATTCCCGAGGCTAATTAATTTAAGCTCTATTTTCTAAAGGTGGTTCGGGTCTGGTAGCTAACCAAATACATAGAGCTAAACCAAAAGAACCAAATATTAAATCTCCTACTAGTGAAAATACAAAGTAAATTGTTAGTGCGAATGTAGGCACAATCATTGAAATTGCTAATTTTTTTGCTCTTCTTGAAAGACCTTTATAAGTCTGCCAATTTAAAATTATTGGCCCAAATATTCTGTGGTTTTCAAGCCATAAAGTAAACCTTTCCGAACATTTTGAAAAAGCCCAAGCTGCAATCAATATAAATACAGTTGTAGGCAAGCCTGGAACCACTATACCTACGTATCCTAATGAAAGTGAAAGAATACCTATTGTAAAAAAAATCGGTTTATGAATCTTTACGAATAATTTTGGAAAAAATTTGTACAAAATAATGAAGAGAAATATACCACCACCTATATAGCTGAAAAGCTCATAAGGAATATTTTCAATTAAATTGCTCATAAAGTAATTATAAAATTTCTATGTGTAAACATAAATTTAATCAACTGACAAAAACTCTCTCAGCAATAAATTGATCTAACCCAAAAAATTGATTCTTAACAACACTTACTGTAATTGAGTAATCGTTCGCATCATAAATGTTTATTTGATTTCCAGGTAAAATACTATTTTTTTGAAGAAAAGATATGATTGAGCTGTCTCTTTTTAGCTCTTCTGATATTTTTACAATGGAATATTTTTTACTTGTATCGCCTCTTACATCAATCAATCTAGTCATTGGGCCTTCAAAATAGCTGGAATATGGTATTGGGTTACCAAAAATTCCAGTTTTTGGATAACCTAAAACTTTAAGCATTGCATCTTCAGTTATAGAACTTAAAACATTCTCCCATTTTTTTGTTTCCCTATAAACTTGTTCCCATGGTAAATCTAAAATTTCAGATAAAAATCTCTCAACTATTCTATGTCTTCTTGCTATCATCTTCGCTAGGTATGCTCCCTTTTCAGAAAGCTCCAATTCGTCTTGCATTTTTATGAGACCACTGTTTTGCATTCTTCCTATTACCTGAGAAACATTTGCTCTACTAACACCCAGCCATTCGGCAACACGAGTTTGTTTGACTTCTATTCCAACTTCAGTCAAGTGAAAAATAGCTTCAGCATGTGAATAAAAAGAATTTGGTAATTTTTCAATTTCTTTTTCGGTAAAAATATATGGATTACTGTTCATTACTGTTTATGTTAACACCTGTTAACTTCAAAGTGTAAAAATTTTAAAATGCAGGACACCCAACTGCAAAAGTAAGTCCAAAAAATAGCAACCATAAGATTGGTTCATATTTTCTAACGAGTTTCGGATCTTTTTGCATTATTAATATTCTACTATTTGATGTATAATATCTGTAATATGATGTGTCCGTATGCATATATTTTGGCTGGCTTTATGTGGTTTGTCCGCAATGGAGGCAAGTTTGTCATTAAATCTTTAAGCTTAAAAAAACTAGTAAAATCAGCTAGCTCTCACTAAGTTTTCAAGTAAATTTATCGTATCTTCAGAGTCATTTAAGCAAGGTATGTATGTCATATTCTTTCCTCCTGCATTAAAAAAAGTTTCTCTACCACGAATGTCAATTTCTTCAAGAGTTTCTAAACAGTCAGATATAAATGATGGACATAAAACGGCAATATTGTCTTTACCTTCTTCTGGAAGTTTAGCTAATCTCTTGTCAGTAAATGGAGTCAACCATCCAGGACCAATTCTTGATTGATAAGCTATTTCCCACTGATCATCTTTTAAACCAAGTTTCTTTGCGGTTAAGTCAGATGCTATTCGAGTATGAGATCTATAGCAGTCTTTAGAACCTTCGTTTTCAATTTCACAACAGTTGGAAACTGAAAAACAATGCTCACCTGTTCCGTCCGTCTTTTTTGCTTGCCTTTTAGGTATCCCATGATAGCTAAAGATAATTTTGTCAAATGATTGATTTTCAACAAAGGGCTTAATTGAATTTACCATTGCATTTATATACTCTTCGTTATCAAAAAAGGGCTTTGTAAATATTAACTCAATGTCATTTGCTACATTCATTGCCACATTTCTAGTTTCTAATTCTGTGGTTATAGTTGTCGCCATTGCATTGTGTGGGTATAAAGAAATAACATAAATTTTATTTACACCTTTTCTTTTAAAGTTATTGAGTGCTTTTTCAATACTCGGTTCTTCGTATCTCATTGCGTACTCAACTTTCCAGCCAGTTTTTTTAGTTAATTTGTTTGCAATACTTTCAGTAGAAATAATTAATGGTGAACCATTTTTAGTCCAAATTTTTTCATATGCTTCTAAAGTATTCTTTGGTCGAAAGGGGAGAATAAACAAACGAAGTATAAGTTGTTGAAAAAACTTTGGTATATCTACTACATTGTCATCTGAAAGAAAAACACGGAGATACTCTTTTACAGATTTTTTGTTTAGCTCTTTTGGTGATCCTAGGTTGATTAGTAGTACACCTTCGTTATCAAGTATGTTCATTTTTTAATATTAAAATATTTTCTTATTAAGGATAAATTATAGTTTAAAAAAAAATTAAAAATAAATTACCATTAACTATATTTGTTAAGTACTATTAACAAAGTTAAGCGAATAAAGGTTATAATGAATAAAAAATTAACAGTTACTTTGATTGCTTTAATGATGGTTTTAACTGCTTGTACTCCAACAGATGGAGAAGCAGGACCAGCAGGAGAGCAAGGACCAGCAGGTGCGCAAGGACCAGCAGGTGAAGTATCACAAGAAGCTATAGATGCTGCTGTTGAAGCAGCACTTGCTGAACCAGAAGCCGAAGTCGGTGGAACACTAGTAATTTATAGTGGTAGAAAAGAAAGCTTAGTCGCAGATATCATTGCAGAATTTGCTACAACTTCAGGTGTTGAAGTTGAAGTAAGATATGCAAAAAGCCCTGCATTAGCAGGAACAGTTGTTCTTGAGGGTGCCATTAGCCCTGCAGACGTATTCTTTTCACAAGATCCTGTAAGCCTTGGCGTAATTGCCAAAGAAGGATTGTTTGACCGACTTCCTGATAGTCTTCTAGACAATGTCCCAGCATGGGCAGTAGACAAAAATGGATACTGGGTTGGTACTTCTGGAAGATCAAGATCTCTAGTTATTGACACGAGAGACGTTACTGATGCAGAATTGCCAGGTGATATTTATGGTCTTGCTGATGAAAAGTTTAGAAACAGACTAGGTTTAGCACCAACTAATGGATCATTCCTTGCAATGGTTGCATGCATGATTGAATCAGATGGTGAAGAAAAAGTTCTAGATTGGTTAACGACAATAAATGGTCTTGGATATGGAGAATATCCTAAGAACTCACCACAAGTTGCTGCTGCAGCTGCAGGTGAACTTGATATTGGAATGATTAACCATTACTACACATTAAGAGTTTTAGCGGAAGATCCTTCTGCTCCAGTTAAGAATGTGTATCTAGATGGCGGTTGTGGAGCTATGGTTATGCCTGCAGGTGTTGGAATTTTGTCCTCAAGCCAAAATAAACCAGCTGCTATGGCATTTATAGAATTCTTACATTCAAAATCAGCTCAAGAAACATTTACAAACACTGTATATGAGTTCCCTCTTGTAGCAGGAATTGAGCCAAACGAATTGTTGCCAGACATAAACAGTTTGAACTCTCCTTCAAACTTAAACTGGTCCGCATTAGCGTTATGGCAGGAAAAAGCTGTAGAACTTATTGCTCAAGCAGGATATTAATCCTTCGGTCAGCATCAACATAAGCCAAAAATTCTGGTCAGAGAAATCTGACCAGAATTTTTTTCTTTTAATATTATATTTTTCAATATATCCTTAAAATAGTGAAAATACCTAAGCTTTTAATAACAACAAACTTAATAATTCTCTCGTTATTTTTAATGCCACTTTTTTACTTATTTTGGCGATTTGCTGATTTATCAAAAAATTTATCTCGTTTTTTAAATTCATGGGATGTATCAACACTTTTAATTAATACTGTACTTTTATTTTTTGCTGTTGTTATCTCCAGTCTTTTACTTGGCTTAATAATTGCAATCCTTACTGTTAGATATGAATTCCCTGCATCTAAAGTTTTATTTAGTTTGACGATTTTACCACTTGTAATCCCTTCATATATTGGTGCTCTAACGTATGTATCTGCTTTTTCTCCAAAAGGTTTGTTTGTAGAAGTATTTTCAAGATTTGGCTTATCAGAAATAACAGGAATACAAGGATTTGTTGGAAGCTGGATTGTTCTAACATTATTTACTTATCCTTATGTTCAGTTGATATGTAGTAGTGCCCTTAGAAATTTAGATTCTACAGTTGAAGACGCTGCAAGGTCTTTGGGTGTCAAAAGATTAAAAATGTATACAAGTGTTGTTATTCCACGGTTAAAAAAACCTATGATATATTCTTCACTATTAGTAGGTTTATATGTAATATCTGATTTTGGCGCTGTTTCGTTGATGAAATATGGGACAATGACAAAAGCAATTTATTCATACTATGTAATAAATATAAATGGTGACCCAGTAATTTTTTACTCAACAATTTTGATTTTTGTTGCATTAATTATAAGTTTTGCTCAAAGAGGTAGTGAGATGAGTAAGTCAGCAAAAGTATCCGGCACACCTAGAGAGCCGGTTAGGTTTGAGCTCTCAAAAAGAAACAAATATTTAGTTCTACTATTTTTTGGTACCGTAATTTTTTTCAGTTTACTTTTACCTGTAGGTGTTCTCTCATACTGGTTAATTCGAGGTATATCCAATGGAAATCCAATTACAGGATCGTTAGCGGGTATTGCTGGTTCTTTAACCGCAGCAACAGTTACATCTTTTTTTGCGATGATAATAGCTACACCAATAGTTGTAATGATTTCCCAGTACAAATCAAAATTTGGGGATTTATTTGAAAAAGTCACACTTACTCTTTATGGGCTACCGCATATTGCAGTTGGGATTTCAATGTTATTTATAACAATAAAAATATTTCCTACAATTTATCAAACTTTTATAACTCTAATAATCTCATACTTGATTGTATTTTTACCACAGGCTGTCGGAGGGGGACAAGCGTCAATGGAACAAGTAAAAGTTTCTTATATTGAAGCAAGTGCAGGACTTGGATTATCAAGATTAGATACATTTTTTAAAGTTACTTTTCCCTTAATTTATAAGGGGCTTCTTGCTGGAGCAGCATTAGTGTTTCTTTCAACAATGAAAGAATTACCCCAGACATTATTATTAAGACCAACTGGCTTCAGTACAATGGCAGTAGACATATGGTCTTACGCATCAGAAGCATTGTTTACACAAGCAGCTTTTTCTGGATTTATTCTTTTGGCAATAAGTGCTTTCCCTACATATATACTTAGCACAAGGAATTTAGATAACTAATGGTTTACGATAGCTTAATTATTAGGGCTCGTTCAGTAGCTAAGTCTTATGGGTCTGAAAAAGTTCTTGCTGATTTTAATCTTGATGTTTGGAATGGCGCCATAGTAGGAATTTTAGGTGTATCTGGTTCGGGAAAGACAACAGCGCTTAGACTAATCGCTGGATTTGAAAAACCTGATAGTGGAATAATTGAAATGAGAAATGAAGTTATTTCTAGTGATGAAACTTATTTGCCACCTGAACAAAGAAATGTTGGAATGGTGTTCCAAGACTATGCATTATTTCCTCATTTAAATGTAATAGATAATATTGCATTCGGCTTATCAAAACACCAAATTAAAAGTGGAAGACTAGAGGAAGTTATCGATATGTGTAATTTAAGTATTTATAGAAACAAGTTGCCACAAGAACTTTCTGGTGGCCAACAGCAGAGAGTCGCTCTTGCAAGAGCAATAGCACCGAATCCCGAAGTTATTCTTTTAGATGAACCTTTTACAAGCTTAGACGCACACATGGCTAGAGATTTAAGAGATGAAGTTATGACGCTTCTAAGAGAAACAGAAACGACAGCGATAATTGTAACACATGATCAAGAGGAAGCACTTTCTGTATGTGATGTTGTTAGTGTTTTAGAAAATGGAACCGTTATTCAAAGTGCGACACCACAAGAGATTTATCTAAATCCAGTAAGTCAGACAGTTGCTAATTCAGTTGGCGACCCTAATATTCTAAAAGGATTTTCTGTAAATGGAATGGTAGAGACTTCTCTTGGTACTTTTGTTTCAGCCTATGATGGCGCCTTAGATGTGTCTATAAGGCCAGAATGTATTGAACTTAATTTAGACATAGATGGAAATTATGTAGTCAAGGAATGTACATTTTACGGACATGATCAAGTCATATCTTTTCAAAATAGCAAGGGTGAAATTTTTAGAGCTAGATCACTACCTAATACTATTTATGAAGCTGGTGACAGAATTAATATTGAAATTTCTGAAGTAACTACTTTTCCGTCAAAGGCTTGATTTAATATAAGCCACCCTTCCAGCCAAAGTCTGTAATTCAAT
>Ga0208390_1000788_pt1 | contig 11513 bp, 7 predicted proteins | sample Knorr_S7_td_Surf_FD_185594 | JGI IMG/M metagenome (GOLD analysis project Ga0208390, IMG submission 185594) | Marine microbial communities from Southern Atlantic Ocean transect - Knorr_S7_td_SurfaceA_ad_6m_LV_A (SPAdes) (version 2) | ecosystem: Environmental > Aquatic > Marine > Oceanic | place...
TTTACTATATTTGCTCTTCAAATCGCGAGGTAGAGCAGTAGGTAGCTCGTTGGGCTCATAACCCAAAGGTCGCAGGTTCGAGTCCTGCCCTCGCTACTAAAACAATAAAACGGTTATACGATTATAGTGTAATCGTTTTTTTTATTTTTATACAAATGGAAATCATTAGTAATCCAATTTATGTATTATCCATATTATGTTTTATGGTTGTTCTATCAGTCTATGCTGGAAAGACTAAAATTGGAAAGCAGCTTGGAGGAACTGCTCTTTTAGTAATTCTATTTACTGCCTTTGTAGCAAATTTCAAGTTTATTCCTTCAGCATCTAACAGTATTGAGCTTTATGATATAATTTTTAAATACATAGCCCCAATATCGATTTTTTATTTGTTATTAAATGTAAATATTATATCAATAAAGAAAGCAGGACTTCCCATGGTAGGTTTATTTATTTTAGGATCAATTGCAACAACAATTGGTATTCTTATCTCATGGCTTTTATTATCCCCACAGGATATTTTAGGAGATAATGGAAAAATAATTGCTGGGATGTTAACTGGGACATACACAGGGGGTAGTGTAAATTTTAATGCAATTGCTCTAGAATATGAATTTCAAAAGAAAGGTTTTCTTTATGCTGGAACAATTGCAGTTGATAATGTTGTTACTGCTATATGGATTATGGTTACACTTGCTATTCCATTATTTTTGAATAAAATATGGAGTTCAAATATTAAGTCAAACCCGAAAGTAATATTAAATACTGTGGAAGCTCATGATAGTGATAAGATAGACTCTAAATCCTTTTCATGGTTAATCTTTTTAGGTATAGGAGCATATTATATATCAGATATAATTTCAGAGAATTTTATTAAAATACCCTCTATTCTTATTTTATCAACTATTGGAATAATACTAGCACAAACAAAGTTTATTTCCAAAATAAAGGGAAGTCAGACCTTGGGTTTGTATCTGGTCTATCTTTTTCTTGCTGTCATTGGTGCTTATTGTGAATTGAGTGCAGTTAGTCAACTCCAAGAAGTTGGTGCTACACTACTTATTTTTACATCTACTGCTGTTTTGATTCATGGATTAGTCTTCATATTTATTGGCGGTTTAGTTTACCGTGACTGGGAAATGATCTCAATCGCAAGTCAGGCAAATATTGGAGGAGGTGCCTCAGCAATTGCACTTGCAGAATCATTTAATAGAAAAGAACTTATACTTCCAGCTATTTTAGTTGGAAGTCTAGGAAATGCTTTAGGAACTTATTTAGGATTTTTAGTGGTCTATATTCTCTAGAAAATAACCTCGTCTGAAATTTGTTGAAGAAAGGGTAAAACCTCATCCTCTACAATGTTATAATATATATCTACTCCTCTATTATCAACTCCTTTATATCTCTTGGATAGATTTAAGGAAGATTCTGCGCTTAAGTGAGAAAAGATTACACAACTTGCAAGGTATGAACCGTTTGGATTTGGATGTTTATCATCCTCCATAAGTAAATTAAACTGAGGATATTTGTTTTGAAATAATTTAAATGCCCTACCGATAGGAATAATTTTGGCAGTAGTCCCCTCTATAATTTCTTTAATGCTTTCCTCAATTGGATACTCCTCATTATTAATATTATACTGCTCCATAGATGGGTATGTCCATGTAGAGAAGAAATGAATTTGTGTAGAATCAGGTATCAATGAGGTAATTTGACCAAAGTAAAATCCAGAGTTTCCATTTGCATTTGTTAGGATATTAGTACTATGCTCTTGAATGATTACATGATCAAATGTCTCACTCTCTAAAATAGATTTTAAATCGGGATTATTCCAAAGGATTTTTAATGTTGCTGCTGGAACAGTAAAATGCTTTATATCCCAATTTAAACCTCTTTCAATAGACATTCTCTCAACTTGGGAAGGAAGATTCCAATAGAATGTAAAGCTGTTTCCAATGAATAATATTTTTTCATTTATAGTTGTAAAAGGGAAAGCCTCAGATTCTGACGGCAAATTCTCAGAAGCATTAGAATTACATGAAATAAAAAATAATAATACTAAATACCTTAATAATCTAGACATAATTAAAGATAGTAAACTTTAGATTGCAATTAATCATTTATTAAATTGTACTCTTTGAATTTTTGAATTAAAAATGCAGAGTATCGAAGAAAGCCCAGGTCTGTAAAATGTACCGCATCAACAGTCCCCTCAAAGTCATTTCCTAAAGCATTGGAGCTTTCAATGTAAATTATATTCTGATATCCTTTATCAATCATTTTTTTGTATTCATTTCTTAATGCGTTATTCATCTCATTTGTACCTTTTACTGCATTTTTGTCTAGTGTGTTTATTGGGGAAGTAAATAAGTCAACTAAAACTATAGGAGTATTTGGATTTTTACTTCTAATAACATCAACTAATGGGATAGTGTTACTTGAAACTAAGTCAGGAGGATACATATTTGGCATACACTCAATAACATAAAAAGCAGGCTCTGACTCTGATATTAATTTTGATATTGGGTACTCCATTCTTCCATTGCCACTAAATCCAAAATTAATAACATTACGATCTAAGTTTCTAGATATTATATTAGTATGAGCCATTCCTGGTCTTGATGCACATGCTCCTTGAGTTATACTAGTTCCATAAAAAATTATAGGTTTTCTTTCACTTTTTTTAGGCTTCTGGATAAAACTTGAATTATCTACTCCAATTTCAATATTTTTTATACCATCATACAATGGAAGAAATATTTTGTATTCTCTAAGCTCTTTATCCATGTTATCAATAAGTCTATATTCATTATTAAATCCTGTTGGAACACCAGTATTAATGTACTGCCATTTGTCATTATTTTTAAAATATAAATCAATTCCTTTTATTCCCGTATCAGGCATATGGTTCATGCTAAAATTGTTTAGTAGTTCCCATTTAGCAGTTATTACAGATGAATTTGATAGAAACCTTATAGATAGTCCAGCTGAATTTTTTGATAAATTCCAAACAGGTTCTCGAACAAAACCTTTATAAGAAGCTGGTAATCTGTCATATTTATTTTCTTTTAATGAATCCGCAACATCAGTGCCTTCCAATAGGAATGAATCCTCTCCAAAATACTTTATATCATCAAATTTGGATGAGTATAATATATTATTAGAAGTATTTTGCTGACATGCAATCAGAAAAACAAATAATGAACAAAAAAATATCCTTTTCACTTAATTTTTATTTAAAATCACTAACACTTCCCTCCCAATCTGGATCTGCGGAACCTTTCCATTTTTTGTTGATTGTATCAAGAGCAATTGCATGAACTCTTCCAAAATATGCTTCAGCTCTAATTCTTTCAACATTTTGGGACTCAGAATATATTTCATAGTCATTAAACCTATTGACTCCAAGATGACTTTCAATGTAGATTGGACTTTCATATTTGTAAACTCTCGGCATAATTAAAGCATCACTTAATGGAAATTTTTGTTTTAAATATCTGTAAGCCACTTGATTAATTGCAATTGGAATCATTCTTCCACCAGCTGCGCCAAGTGCTAGAACAACTTCATTATTTTTTGTAAAAATAGTTGGAGAGATATGGGAGGATGCTCTATCTCCGGGTTTCTCTTCACCAAGATATCCACCAAGGTATGGCCCCATAGTAACATTATATAGAAATCCAAGTCCCTTCGTTGCAACTCTAGAACCCATGTTTGGTCCTAAGGTCTGTGTAAGAGACACTACATTACCATATTTGTCTGAGGTTGTTAAATGTGCAGTATGACCTTGCGCAATATCTGCAACATTAAATTCATATAAATTAGACTTAAATGCAACTTCAGTTTGATTATTTTCGATATTGTTTGCAATTTGCTTGGCTCGCGTAAGTGATAGTATACTATTGACTGAGTCTAGATTATTTTGAAAAAATCTATATTTATAAGATTCTTCAACAGCACTGGAAATTTTTAATGTCCAATCTCTCTCATTATTAATTTTTAATTGATCAAATATTTGAATCATCTGAATTGTTATAGATCCATATGAGGGTAAATTAAGTGTATGAATATCATAACCATTGAATTTACCTGTTAAGACTTCTGATTTTCTTACAGTATAGTTTTTAAGATCCTCTTTTGTTATATACCCACCATTTTCTTGTATATCATATACCATTTTTTCTGCAATTTCTCCCTCATAGAAACCTTTTTTACCATTTTTAGCAATTATTTTTAAAGTATTTGCTAGATCTTTTTGTACTAATTTATCTCCTGGAATAAATGACTCCCCTTCAGAATTAAGAAAGTATAATTTAGTTCCCACAAAAGATTTAATTTTTTCTTCATCACTTTGTAGTCTCTTAATTTCTCCTGGATATAAATAAAAACCATCTTCAGCTAAAGCAATGGAGGGTTCCATTACAGTTTTTAAATCAAGCACTCCGTTATCCTCATGAAGTTTAATCAATCCAGCAACAACACCAGGTATTCCTATTGTCCTATATCCATAGCTTGGTAATTCTTCATCTTCAGTTTTAAAACTCTCTGGTATTTGAGTAGTTGCATCTATTCCAAGTATATCCCCATCTGCTTGTTTATATATCACTTGAAGTCTTCCTCCAATTCCACTCATACTTGGTTCTACAACAGTTAATGAAAAAGCAGCAGCAACAGCTGCATCAAATGCATTTCCACCCTTTGAGTAAATAATATTTCCAGCTTGAGAAGCTAATGGATGAGGTGATGAAATAAGACTATTGGAATAACGCGTTTCCTCAGTATAACAACTAACTAGCAATATTGAAAATATTACAATAAATGACTTATTTACATTAACCATAATTAAAAAAAAAGGTTTGTAAAATTTACAAACCTTTTTTTAAAAGTCTTACTTTTTTTTAACTATTATTGATTTACTTCTGTTTTACTGAATATACCTGGATCTTCTGCAGGTGCATTAGAATTAGAATTTAATTCTGTAGCAGCATAAGGCATTCTTTCAGGAAACTGACCAGCTGGTCCATCAACAAGAACAAAAGGCACAGAAAATGCACTGTCAGTTTTTCTTAATCTTCTTGCATCGTTAAACGGCATATGCATTCCGAAACCCGAAACATACCTTTCCTCAATTACTTCTCTAAGAAATGCAGTTTTTGCATCTATTCCATCTGCGTTTTCAATTCCACCTGAACTGAAGTCAGACGATACAAATGCCTCATAATTAAATGAGTCTCCATTATGATTATCATTTAATTGACCTCCAGAGTTTAACCACGACCTTACATTGTTTAAATGTGGAAGACCATCGGCAATTCCTCCCTGTCTTGCTTTTGCCTCAGCCAGAATCAATTCATTCTCAAAATAAGTAACCATATTCTGAGGTTCAGATGGAGCAATTATACCAGTATTTGCAGAACCACTAGAAGAATTAATTTTATAGTATCCATATCTAGCTGTCTCATCTGTTTTTGAGTGATTTCTATTTGATGCATAAGAATTACTCAATAACTGTAAGAGGTAACTTTCAGATCCCCCTGACGAATTTCCTAGATCACCTGCTCTGGATCCATTTAAAATAGTTGCAAATAAGTTAACATCTCCACTATTTTGAGTAGCACGTGGTTTATATTGCATATCACCCGATGCAGAACTAATTCCGTTATTTGCAGCAGAAATTGCAGCGGCATAATCTTTTTTGTGAAGATTAAAACGAGCAATTAATGTATAAGCAGCTTCAATCCATTTATCCTTATTTCCACCAAATATGATGTCTTGAGATAAACTAGTTGATGATGCAGACTGAAGAGTAGATATTCCAGAATTTAACTTCTGTATTGCAGCATTATAAACAGATACTTGAGAATCAAAAACTGGGTCAGAAATCTCAGGGTTACCAGCTTCGCTATATGGGATTGCACCCCACAGAGAAGCAGCAGTTCCAAAAGCATGACCTTCCATAACTTCAGCAATTCCAACTAATAGTGTATTGTTAGAATTATTCTGCAATTGTCTCATGTTAGTTAAAACTCCAACATAAAGAGCATTCCACGAACCATTTGACTCTACTGTTGATAAAGCCATTCCATAAATATTTGCATACAGTGAGCTAAATCCAATTAATTGTCCAGAGTACATTCCACTAATTCTATTTAAATGTCCTAATTGTAACTGTATGTTTGCTAATTGGGCACCAGTTAAAAATAGCTTATCCTCAACATCTGTAATTAAAATATCATTTGGATTTGAATTTATATCCTCATTTATATCCTCACAAGAAAATGAGAATACAATTAAAAGTGCTAATAATGATTTTGTATATAATTTTTTCATCTTATTAATAATTTATAGTTAAACTAACAAGGAAACCTTTTGTCTGAGGATTTGTAAAATACTCAACACCTTGAGCTACACTAACACCTTTGGTGTTTATCTCAGGATCAATTCCTTCAACTTTATTGATATTAATTAAATCTCTACCAGTTAAAGAAACTATTACATCGCTTAGTCCAATATTTGTTACTAAAGGTGTATCAATTACATAACTTAATGATAGATCTCTTAATTTTGTGAAAGTAGCATCAGCAATTGAGAAGTTGTATGCTTGGTTATCACCAAAACCACCTCCAATACCTGTTCTATACCAGTTTTCATCAAGAAGAACTGGACCACCACCGAAGTCTTTAATATTACCTCTAACAGTTGTTCCAGCAGGAATTGTATTACCTCTGTAGTTTACCAACGGCTGGTCTAAAGTGATCCTATTTGCAGTTTCTTGAGTTGTTCCGAATCTTCTAAGAACCCATAGAGTTCTTGGCGAGAAGTCTCCTCCTTCAGAGTGCTCAAGCACAGCGTTTAGCCTAAACTTTTTATATCTCATACTTAGAGAAATACCACCTCTCCAATCTGGGTTTGGATCTCCAAGAACGATTGGACTAGATGTAATTTGAGGGAACCCATTTGAGTTTAAAATAAAACTTCCATCAGGATTGGTCTGTGATCCTGTTCCATATAGTGAACCTAATGGATAACCAACAACTGCTCTTGAGCTTACAGAAGCACCAGGAGATAAGTTTATTGATTCTGTTCCAAATAGATCAGTAACCTCATTATCGTTTGTAGACCAATTGATTGCAGTTGAAAGACCAAATTCAGAAGTGTCAATTAGATCAAGACCTAAATCAATCTCCATACCATTATTAGTCATTTCACCATAATTACCATATTGAGTTGAATATCCTGAAGATGGTGACAACGCAACATTTAGTAGAATTCCTTCAATAATGTTATCATAATATGTTAAGGAAAGAGATACCTTATCGTCAAAAAATCTAAAGTCACCTCCAATTTCCCACTCAGTTTTAATTTCAGGCTCTAAGTTTGGATTACCTAAGTTGTTATCTAGCCTGAATCCTCCACCAAATAAATTACTGTCTAATGGATCACTATATGTAGAATATCCAAATCCTCCTTCAGCAAGAGTCTCAAACTGGTGAGCAGATGGTTGAACACCTACCTGACCCCATGAAGCCCTTAGTTTTGCAAATGACATTAAGTCTGAATCCACAACGTTTTCAGTTAAAACCCAAGCTGCGTCCGCTGCAGGATAGAAAAATGTTCCATTAATAGTTGAAGATGCTTCCAAAGCTCCTGAAGCAGTAATGAATAATTCATCGTTAATATCAAAGTTTAAAATACCATAACCTCTATTAGATCTTCTAAAAGTCTTGAAGCCGTCAAAAGTAGATGCTTCTGCAGAAGTATTAAGCGCAGTAGTTCTCTTCGCAGAATTCACAAGAAATCCAGTAATATTTCCAGAAAGTCTAGAGTATTTTCTATCATTATAGCTCCAACCTGCAGTAGCAGTCAAGTTTACCATGTCTGATAATTGAAAATTTGCTTTACCTATTATATCAAATGCAGTGTTTCTTATATCTAAAGCATCCTCTTGATACTGACCGTTAGCTCTTGAACTTGCATCACCCAATGGGAAAAAATATGTTCTTTTATCATCGGCTACATCTAAGTTTCCTCTAGTAATTATTGACAACCAATTTGTTGGCTTAATAGTTAATTGAGGAGTAACTGTTACTCTGTTAACCTTAGTACTTGACTCTTGTTCATTTACTGTCCACAATGGGTTAGTATATGATTGGTTAACACTCTGTCCAAGAGGTTTTCTATATGATCTTCCACGATTAATATACTCAACACCACTTGAACTGTAATATGTTCCTTTATAATCTCTTCCATCAAAGTCTGGCGGAGTTCTTAATAATCCTAACATCATACCTGAAACATTTGAACTTTGCTGAATCCTGTTAGAATCAGTATACGTATACGCCATTTTAGTACTAAGAGTAATTTTTTCGTTAATCTTAGCTTCATAGTTTAATCTTGCGTTAGTCCTCTCATAAGTAGCGTTTCTGATAACACCATCCTGTTCAAGATGACCTAAACTAAAAAAGTAGTTACTGTTTTCGTTTCCACCACTAACAGTTAAATCATTTTGTAGAGCATTACCTGTTCCAAAAACAGAATTAAAGTTTTCCTCAACAAATGTTTGTGTCGAATTTTTACTATCAATGGCCTCGTATCTTCTACCACTATCTGAGACAAAATATGCTCCACTCTTGTAAGTATCTTGACCACCTGATCTACCTGGGATATAGTCACCCCAAGATTCCGCTCTGTTAGTTCCAAATACTCCACTTCTACCTTGACCCCAAGTATCTTGCATTGGAATCCTTTCAGAAATTTCGTCAAATGAGTATGAGGACTTAAATGAAACCTTTGCAGCTCCTCTTTGTCCTTTTTTAGTTGTAATTACCACAACACCATTAGCAGCTCTACTACCATAAAGAGATGCAGCTGAAGCACCTTTTAAAACGTTAACAGACTCAATATCTGCCGGATTTATATCATTTAAACGTGATCCTTGAGTAACACCACCATTTCCTCCAGTTATAGTGTTACCACCACCATAATTTGTAGTATTGTCAAGAGGGACACCGTCAACAATAATTAACGGTTGTATTGATCCTCCAATCGAGTTAGCACCACGAATCCTGATGGTACTACCAGCACCTGGATCACCATTTGATTTTGTTATTCTAACTCCTGATGCTTTACCACTTAATGCATTTACAACAGTTGGTTCAGCAGACCTAATTACATCATCTGCATTTATTACAGAGGAAGTTGATCCTTGTTGATCCCGAACAGCAGCAAATCCAAGGGCTGTAACAACTACCTCTTCTAACTCATTATCAAGCTGTAAAGAAATATTTATTGCAGATTGACCAGCAACAGTTACATATTGGGTTGTATACCCAATGTAGCTTATAGCAAGAACTTGTCCTTGACTAGCAGTAATTTCAAAATTTCCATCGAAATCAGTGGAAACACCTGTATTGGTGTTCTCAATAATAACATTTGCTCCTGGTAGGGGCACTCCGTTTTCATCTGAGACAAAACCATTTATAGGGCCTTGACCATAAGATAACAATACAAATAATAAAAATACTGTGCTTAGTATTCTTTTCATAAAATTTGATTTTGTTTTGTTTACAGGCTCAATTTATTAATTAAATAATAAAAACCGAAATAATGCTGTGTTTTTTTAAAATTATAAAATCAAAAGACAATAATTTATAAATAAATATTTTAGAAAATTAAATAGCATTTAATCCTCTTTTTTAATTTCAGGATAATCAACCCCTAACTGTTCAAGATAAGTGTCATACTTGGTTTCATCAAAATAAAATTTTTCCATTTGATCTCTGTATTTTTCCATCTTTTCAGTATTTAAATAAGAAGGTGGTGGGTCTGTCTCAGATATTATAGGCCTATATATGTCTTCCTTACTTTGGACATTATTAAAGTAACTCTTAGCTTCAGCTAATTTTTCTGGTTTTGTTAAAAAATCTATCACTGTCATAGCAACTACTTTAGATCCAGCGTTCGCTCCCTTGTGAGCAATTGGAGTTGCAGCTGCAATACTAGCTGACCAGTGATGAAATGTAACATCTGGAATATTAGATGGAAACCTGAGGACTACTGTTGGAACCTTCCATGACACGTCACCAATGTCGTCTGATCCACCACTTACATTGTAAGGAAGTGGTTCACGAAGAGGGGGCAGTTCTGTAGGAAGACCATTAATCGACTCAATTCCTATTTCCTTTTGAACAGCTCTAGCTAATCTTTGATCATCCTCAGACCATTTTGGTAATCCTACTTTTTTAATATTCTCATACATTTCTTCAGCAATGATTTTATTAAAATGTCTTGGCCAGGCAGCTCCAAGAACTTCTGATTCATATGTTGTATTGGTCATAAGTGCTGCTCCCTGTGCCATTTTATTGGCAGCATCGTACATTTCCATTATGCCTTTGTATGTAATTTCTCTAAGAAAGTACCATATAGAAGCTTTAGAAGGGACTACATTCGGTTGATCTCCTGAATCAAGAAAAATTGAGTGGGACCTTTGATCAGGATGTAGATGTTCTCTTCGATAATTCCATCCAACATTCATTAATTCTGCAGCATCAAGAGCACTTCTTGCTCTCCATGGAGAACCAGCAGAATGAGCAGTTTCTCCACTAAAGGTATATTTTACGGAAATTAATCCAGTACCAGATGGTCTTCCCCATGATGTTGACATGTTTGTACTTACATGTGTAAAAATACACATGTCAACATTGTCAAAATAGCCATCTCTAACATACCAAGCTTTCGCACCCAGAATTTCCTCAGCAACACCTGGCCATAAGACAAGCTTTCCATTAATATTATTTTCAATCATTATTTTTTTGATTGCAATGGCAGATGTAATTACTATTGGAAGGCCAATATTATGTCCCTCACCATGACCTGGTGCACCCTCAACTACTGGTTTCTCATATGCAACACCTGGATATTGAGAAGTTGATGGAACCCCATCAAAATCACTCCCCAAAGCGATTGTTGGTCCTCCTTCTCCATTTGACCATGTAGCAAGCCATGAAGTAGGAATATCTGAAATTTGATACTCAACATCAAATCCATTTTCTTCAAGAATTTTACCTAAATACTTTGATGTTTCAAATTCTTGGAATCCAAGTTCCCCAAAACTAAATACCTTATCGATCATTACTTGAGTCATTTTTTTATCGTCTTCGACTAATTGTGACACTTCTTCTTTGAGATTTTCAATTTTTCTTTTTGAAAATTTATTCTGTGATTGAAGAGAAAATAATGAGCTAAATATTATAATTAAGGTTAGTAGTTTATTAGTTGTTTTCATAATGATTTAATTAAAAATAATGTCTTTTAAATGATTCAATAGCAGCATAATCTGCTAGCCCCATCTTTTTATATTTTTCTGCAGTTTCATGGTTCCTCTCCTCGGCTCTAACCCAAAATTCTCTCAAATCATGTCCCTGAAACATTACACCATCTTTTTGAGTTTGATGAAAGAATATTGCTTTTCTTTTTCGAAGAACTTGAGCTGGACTCATAGGAACTGCCATATCAAT
>Ga0208390_1000793_pt1 | contig 11508 bp, 9 predicted proteins | sample Knorr_S7_td_Surf_FD_185594 | JGI IMG/M metagenome (GOLD analysis project Ga0208390, IMG submission 185594) | Marine microbial communities from Southern Atlantic Ocean transect - Knorr_S7_td_SurfaceA_ad_6m_LV_A (SPAdes) (version 2) | ecosystem: Environmental > Aquatic > Marine > Oceanic | place...
TAATATTAAAAAGATTGAAGACATTTATTTTTCATCATTTAGATTGAATTACGCACTATCAGATTTTAAAGATCCAGTCTAGTACATTAGTGGGTAAAAATTTTATCATTATCTTAGCAATTCGAGTTGGTATTGTTATTTTATATCTTTCTTTTGGTCTTTTGGAATTCAAAATTTTAATCAGTATTTTTGTGACCGCCTCGGGCTGCAGTTCAAAAAAGCCAAGTGAATTTTTTGAATTATTATTATATAATCTTTTCAGTATTTTATTTTCATAAGTCTTTTTATGAACAGAATTTTTCCAATCTAGCCATTTCTCAAAATGTTTAAGGGATTTTTGTTTAATGGATGTATTAATTGGCCCAGGTTGTATCAAAACGAATTTTAATTTTTCATGATAATTTTCTCTTCTCATAGCATCTGTTAAAGCCTCAATTGAAAATTTGGTAGCTGAATAAACTCCTCTGTAAGGTAGAGATATGAATCCCAGTACAGATGAACAATTTATTATTTTTGGGGATTCTGAACTCATCATTAATGGAATACATTTATTAATTAGATCTATTTGACCAAATACATTTACTTCAAAGATTTCTCTTAAAGCATCCCTTGGCATATCCTGGATTGCACCTGGTATTGCATATGCCCCATTATTATAAAGAGCATCAAGTTGGGATTTAGTTTTTTTTTTGATTAATTTTATAGCTTTGTTAATCGATTCTTGTCTTTGTAAATCCAGTTCAAAACTTTCAATTCCCAAATTTTTAAAAAAATTACAATCATTTTTAGATCTACAGGTTGCAAATACTTTCCAACCTTTGTTATGAAGTGTAATAGCAGCATTTTTACCAATTCCGCTTGAACAACCAGTTATTAGAATATTTTTTGGTTCCATTTTTTAACCTTTTATCTAAAAGTATAAAATTAAAATATTAAAATGATAGATTATTAATGGCAAATAAAGAAGATTCAAATAAAGCAACAATTTATAATGAAAACCTTGATGTTGCACTTGGTCAAAGATATCTGGCATATGCTCTTTCCACTATAACTGATAGGGCACTTCCTGATAGTAGAGACGGATTAAAGCCGGTGCATAGAAGAATATTATATGCAATGAGGCAATTAAAATTAGTTCCTACAGGGTCATTTAGAAAATGTGCAAAAATTGTTGGTGAAGTTATGGGTAATTATCATCCCCATGGTGATAAGGCTATATATGACTCACTTGTAAGAATGGCTCAGACATTTACAACAAGATATCCACTTATAGAAGGCCAAGGTAATTTTGGTAACATTGATGGCGACAATGCTGCAGCACAAAGATACACAGAGGCTCGATTAAGTGAAATTTCAATGATAATGTTAGAGGGTCTTGATGAGTCAGCAGTAGATTTTAAAGATAATTACGATGGTTCTGAAAAAGAGCCCGAATTTTTGCCTGCTTTTTTTCCCCAACTTTTGGCAAATGGTGCTTACGGGATAGCTGTAGGAATGGCAACAAGTATTCCTCCCCATAACATAATAGAAATATTAGATGCTTCAATAAAATTAATTCAAAATTCTAAAATAGATCAAAATGCTCTTTTAGAAATAATCAAAGGCCCTGATTTTCCAACTGGAGGGGTTTTAGTTGATTCAAAAAAAACTATTTTAGAAAATTATATTCTGGGAAAAGGTAGTTTTAAAATTCGAGCCAAATTTGAACAAGAATTTTTATCGAGAGGTAGGTGGCAAATAGTAATCACGGAAATACCATATGGAATCCAAAAGTCAAAATTAGTAGAAAAATTAGCTGAATTAATCAATGAAAAAAAATTAAATCTTTTGTCTGATTTAAGAGATGAAAGTGCTGAAGACATAAGGTTAGTACTTGAACCAAAATCAAAAAACATTCCTCCAGAGATACTTATGGAACATTTATTTAAGAAAACTGATTTAGAAAATAGATTTTCATTAAATATGAATGTTTTACAGGATGGTAAAATGCCAAGAGTATCAAGTCTGAAAGATTTATTACAAAACTATATTAATCATGGCAGAAACATTCTAATTCGTCGATCCAATTACAGATTGAAAAATATTGATACAAGGTTGCATTTAATTGAAGGTTTTTTAGTAACCTATTTAAATATTGATAGGGTTATAAATATAATTAGGTTCAATGAGAAACCAAAATCTGACCTTCAAGAAGAATTTGATCTATCTGAAATTCAAGCAGAGGCAATTCTAAATATGAGGCTAAGGTCACTTAGAAAATTAGAACAATTTCAACTTGAGGAAGAAAAAGATTTACTTTTGAAAGAGCGTCTTAATTTAGAAGTGCTTTTAGAAGATGAAAAAAGCCAATGGAAAAAATTATCTAAAGAACTAGAATTACTAAAACTTAAATTAAGTTCTAACAAAACTTTTAACCGAAAAACCTTAATTGAAGAAAAAGAAATATCTGAAAATATTGAGTTTCCTGATTTTATTGAGGATGAAGAAGTTACAGTAGTTATTTCAAAATTGGGTTGGATAAAATTTGTTAAAGGTAATATAACTAATCCTGAAGAGATCAAATATAGAGAAGGAGATAAGGAACGATTTTTGATTAAAGCAAAAACCTCTGATAAACTTCTGATTTTTGGAACTAATGGACATATTTATACACTATTAGTTAATTTACTTCCCAGTGGACGTACTAATGGAGAACCAATAAGATTACTTACAGATTTGCCCAATCAAACTGAAATAGTAAATGTTTTGATTTTTAATTCAGATTTATGCTCAATTGTTTCATCTAATGTTGGTGATGGTTTTATCATAAAACACGAAGACATGCTTGCGCAAACAAGATCTGGAAAAAAGATAATAAACCTAAAAACAGGTGTCTTTGCAAATTGCTTGAAAAATATTGAGGGAGATGCAATTGCTTCAATTGGTACAAACCGTAAACTTCTTATTTTTAAAATAGAAGAATTACCTGTTCTTAATAGAGGTAAAGGTGTAAGGTTGCAAAAATTTAAAGATGCAACTCTTTCTGATATTACAAGTTTTGAATTAGAATCAGGCCTTACATGGTTTGATAAATCAGGTAGAAAAAAAGTTGAGAACAATTTTGAAAATTGGCTAGGCAAAAGGGCGCAATCTGGAAAAATAGCACCTAAAAATTTTCCAAAAAATAATATGTTTAATACAATGCAGAAATTATAGAAATTTATGATATTCTCTATCAAGTATAAATTAAATTCTTCTTATTATAGTTTATAAGATTTGAGTGGCCAACTTATCTAAAACACCATTTGCTAGTTTGCATTCTTTGCCATTTGGGAAGAAAGATTTTGCAATTTCTAAAAATTCACTTATAACAATTTTAGGTGGAGTTTGTATTATAAATTCTGCTGCAGCAGCTCTAAAAATTGCCCTTAAAGTAGGATCAATTCTATCCATGGTCCAATCTTTTTTTATTGACTGAGTTATGTTTTTATCTATTGTTTCTTGATTTTTAATAGTGGTTTCAATAATCTTTCTAAGAAAAGTTAAATCTGCTTTTGAATAAAACTCAACATCTTGGTTTTCGACATCCCTGTGTTTCTCAAATTCTAGTAAAACTTTTTGAATAGAATTATTATTAGCTTCCATTTGAAAAAGAGCCTGAACAGCATATAGCCTTGAAACACTCTTTTCTTTTATTTTTTGAATATTATTAATCTTAAAACTTTCTTAATTGAAATTGATTTTTCACTAAAAATTTAAACGATGTATTCTTGTTTAATTAATAATAATGACGTAAGGGCCATAACAGCATCCTTTCCCTTATTTTTTATTTTGGGATCAGATCTCTCAATTGCTTGTTTAATATTATCTACTGTAAGAATTCCATTACCGATGCAAATTCCCTCTAGGCCCAATTTTGAAATTCCATAAGCACTATTATTTGCAACAATATCATAATGGCTAGTTTCTCCCCTTATGACACACCCTAATGCAATAAAACCTAAATAATTTCCTTTCAAAAGATTTATAGCAGTTGGTATTTCTAAAGCACCCGATACATTCACTATATCTGAAACGATATTGTGTCTCGATAATTCATCAAGTGCTCCCTTCAATAGATTTTCGTAAATTAATTTATAATATGGAGAGGCAACAATTGCAATTTTACTTTCACTCTTAAGGTTCAAACTCTTTACTATTTTTTTCATAAATTTTTCTCATTTCAAGTAAAGTTTTTTATTGGTATTGTTTTTAATATCCTTAGTCCATAACCCTCTAACCCAATAAGTTTAGGAGTTCCAGAATTAGTTAATAATTTTATGTTTTTTACTCCTAGTGCCTTCAATATTTGAGCGCCAATACCATATTGTCTTATCGTACTAGAATTAGTGTCATCCTTATCAGTTATATCTTGGTTAAAATTTAGAAGTACAAGAACACCTTTACCCTTTTCATTTATTTGATACATGGAGTCACTAATTTGATTTTGCCTTTTAGGCTCAATTCCTAGTAGGTCTTGAAAGGTATTTGTAACATGCATCCTTACTAATATCCCTTCATCTGTGCAAATATTACCTTTTGAAAGCGTATAATGGGTTGACTCATTTATTTTATCATTAAAAGTTTTTAATCGCCAATCTCCTCCAAATATCGAATGTACTTTTTGACTTTTTATTTCTTTAACTAAACTATCATATCTCCTTCTATATGCGATTAAATCTGAAATAGTTCCAAGTTTTAAATTATGTATTTTTGCAAATGAAATTAAATCTGGCATTCTAGCCATTGTTCCATCATTATTCATGATTTCGCAAATTACAGCAGACGGATTTAAACCAGCAAGTCTTGATATATCAACCGCAGCTTCGGTATGTCCTGCTCTTACAAGTACCCCACCTTCTTTTGCTTTAAGAGGAAATACATGACCTGGTGTTGCTAGGTCTCTAGGTCCTGATAATGGATTTATAGCTGTTGAAATAGTTAATGCTCTATCATGAGCAGAAATACCTGTGGTCACACCTTCTTTAGCTTCAATAGAAACTGTAAATGCAGTTTCATGTCTTGATGAATTAGAAGCGGACATTAATGGTAGATTTAAAGTTTCTATACGGTCTTCAGTTAAAGACAAACAAATTAAACCACGACCATGTTTAGCCATAAAATTTATAGCTTCAGGCGTAGCCATTTGAGCAGGTATTATTAGATCTCCTTCATTTTCTCTATCTTCATCATCTGCAAGAATAAACATTCTACCGTTTCTAGCTTCATCAATAATTTCAGCTATATTAGAGATAGGGTTGTGTTTATTAGTTCTTTTAATATTTTTTTTTTGGTCACTGAAAGACATTTTAAATCCTTGCTACTTGCAAACGATCTAAATATCTTGCGAGTAAATCAATTTCTACATTAAATTTATCTCCAATACTACTATCAGCCCATGTAGTCACTTGTTTTGTATGTGGAATTATATTTACAGTGAATAAATTTTCATTAACATCGTTGACAGTTAGAGATGTTCCATTTAATGCGATTGATCCTTTTTTTGCTATAAACTTTATTAGGTTTTCGGGACATTCAAAAGTAAGCTTATCACTTTTATCTACCTTTTCACAATTTACAAGCTTTGCAACACCATCAATATGTCCTGTTACGATATGTCCACCCAATTCGTCACCAATTTTAAGGGATTTTTCTAAATTTATTTTTTTTCCAATAACCCAGGGTTTTTTACAATTTAAAATGTTTGTTTTTGAGACTGTTTCATTAGAAACTTCTACTTCATAAGAAAATCCATTAGTTTCTATTTTTTTGTTAAATATAGTTAAGCATACTCCATCATGACAAATAGAGGCACCCTCTAAAGTATTATCATAATTAAAATTACATACTATTCTTGCATTGAAAATGTTGGAATTATTAACGCTGACTAATCTACCAACATCTGTTATCAAACCAGTAAACATCTTTTTAAATTTCTAAAATAATTATTTGTTGATAAAAGTTAACTTATTTGAACTACACTTGATAAACTTACTAATATTAATCTTATATTAATTCAAACATTTTTTAAAAATTATTTTTAGTTAAAAATTATATTGAATTGAATAAAAAAAAATTAATTCTTAATATTCCAAAAATGAGCAACATCGTTTCCAATAATTGTTGATTTATCAAGACTATATCTATCATAGTCGTCTAAACTTATTGCGTCTGATAAATCCAAATTGATACCATCAATTCCTTCCTTATCTAAAATAATACCAGCTGTTATTAATATCAATTTGTCGACAAGTTTACCTTCAATAAGAGATGTTGCAAGTTTTCCACCACCTTCAACCAACACTCTAGTTAGCCCTAATTTGGAAAGTTTTTTAAATAGATCAATTAGATCTAAATAACCATTTTCAAGTGTAGAAACACCTAAAGTATTTATACCTTTTACTTTCAAGCTTTCGATTTTTTTCTTTTTTAATTTTATATCATGGATTAAAAAAAGTTTGTTGTTGGTAATAGATCTATTCAAATCAATTCGTTCTAATAATTTTAAATTTTTATCCAAAATAATTTTTGTTGGTTGGGGTAAATTTTTAAATTGATCACGTAAATTGAGTCTAGGATTATCCCAAAAAGCAGTTTTTGATCCAATTAATATGGCATCATGCTTTGATCTTATCATTTGAACAAATTCTCTTGACTTTTTTCCAGAAATCCAACTGCTTTCATTTTCTTTGGTTGCTATTTTTCCATTTAAGCTAACAGCTAGTTTTAATGTGATGTGAGGTCTTTTTTTTTCAATTGAGGTTATAAAACCTTCATTAAGGTCTTTTAATTCCTTTAATAATAAAGGTGAATTGTCTACTTCTATTCCATTTTTTCTTAGGAGCTCAAATCCTTTACCATTTACTCTAGGATTGGGATCTTTCAATGGACAAACCACTCTTTTTACTTTTGCCTTTATGAGTTCGGATGTACATGGATTAGTCTTACCAAAGTGAGAGCATGGCTCTAGAGTAAGATATACCGTAGAGTCGATTGCATTAGATTTTGCCTGATCTAAGGCTATTTTTTCAGCATGAGGACGCCCTTTACATGCAGTGTTACCGACCCCTACAATATGATTGTTTTTAACAATTACACATCCAACAGATGGATTTGGCCAAGTGGAACCCAAGTTTCTGTAACCAAGTGATATTGCGATTTTTAAAAACTTATAATCATTTTTTGTAGTTTTTGGATGATCTTCCATTTAATAGATAATCATTATTTGATATCTGGTCTAAGTTGAGACACAAAGTCTTCAAAGTCATCAGCAGCTTGAAAATTTTTATATACAGATGCAAATCTTACATACGCAACAGTGTCTATCCTAGCTAAAGTCTCCATTACAATTTCACCAACTTTTTCAGATGGTATGTCAGTTTCTCCTAAACTTTCTAATCTTCTTACAATTCCAGTTACCATTTGTTCAATTCTGTCTATCTCAATTGGTCTTTTTTGAAGAGCAATTCTTACTGATCTTTCTAATTTATCTCTATCAAATGTTTCTCTTCTACTATTTTTTTTTAATATAATTAAATCTCTAAGCTGTACTCTTTCATAAGTTGTGAATCTACCAGCGCATGCAGGACAAGATCTCCTTCTTCTTATTGATACATTGTCTTCAGCTGGTCTACTATCTTTTACTTGGGTATCAACATTTCCACAAAAAGGGCATCTCATAATATTCTCCTAACTATCAACTCATGTATCAAGAAAACTTCTTAACTTTCTAGAACGACTTGGGTGTTTTAGTTTTCTTAAAGCTTTAGCCTCAATTTGCCGAATGCGTTCACGAGTAACACTGAATTGTTGTCCTACTTCTTCTAATGTATGATCAGTATTAACTCCAATTCCGAAGCGCATTCTAAGAACTCTTTCTTCTCTTGGAGTCAGGCTAGAAAGTACACGAGTTGTAGTTTCTTTAAGGTTTCCTTGTATTGCATTTTCTAATGGTAATACAGCATTTTTATCTTCAATAAAATCACCTAGTTGACTATCTTCCTCGTCTCCTATTGGTGTTTCAAGACTTATTGGTTCTTTTGCAATTTTCATTACTTTTCTGACTTTTTCCAAAGGCATTTGTAGCTTGGATGATAGCTCTTCAGGTGTAGGCTCTCTACCTATTTCGTGAAGCATTTGTCTGCCTGTTCTTACAAGTTTATTGATGGTTTCTATCATATGGACTGGTATTCTAATTGTTCTAGCTTGATCTGCTATAGATCTAGTAATCGCTTGCCTTATCCACCATGTTGCATATGTGGAAAATTTATATCCTCTTCGATACTCGAATTTATCGACAGCTTTCATTAAACCAATATTACCTTCTTGGATTAAATCTAGAAATTGAAGTCCTCTATTTGTATATTTTTTGGCTATTGATATAACTAATCTCAAATTAGCTTCCACCATCTCTTTTTTGGCTGACCTAGCTTCTTTCTCTCCTTTTTGCACTTGCTGTACTATTCTTCTAAACTCGCTAATGTCTATACCGATATATTGACCAATTTCTGCAATTTCATTTCTGATTTCATCAATTTTGTCACTAAAGTTTGATACAAAATTTTCCCAACCTCTTGTTTTAAGCTTAGAAACATTTTCAAGCCAAAATGGATCAAGTTCCGACCCTTTATACTTTTCTATAAATTCTTTTCTATTAATCCTTGACTTATCAGCCAATTTTACGAGTGCCCCATCAAGACCCATAATTTTTCTGTTAATTCCGTACAATTGATCTATTAATGCTTCGATTCTATTATTATGTAAATGCAAGGAATTAACTAATTCTACAATATCATTCCTTAAGTTTTGATATTTTTTTTCCTCACTATCAGAAAAAAATTTTTTTTCTTTTAATGCTGCAAGCATTCTGCTTTCTTGAAGCGATGAAAGTTTAGAATATGCATCTGCAATTTTCTTTAAAATTTTTAAAACTTGAGGTTTAAGTGAATTTTCCATTGCAGCCAATGATACATTTGCTTGATCTTCATCAAAATCTTCATTTTCTATTTCTGAAGTTTCTGTATCTTTGTCTTCTCGTTCAGTTTTATTTGAATCTACAAAGTTACTAAAATTTCTTGGTAAACTTTCCTCCAAAGTTTTGTTATTTAAATCGGATATTGGTTTAGAATCTTCTAATTTTTCATGATGAGTTTCAGCATTTAATTCTACTTCAGAATTGCTTCCAAATGTTGCGTCAAGATCTATTACATCTCTAAGCATAATTTTTTCATCTAAAAGTTCTTCACGCCAAATAGTAATTGCCTGAAAAGTTAATGGGCTCTCACACAACCCATTTATGTATGTATTTCTCCCAGCCTCAATTCTCTTTGCAATAGCAATTTCACCTTCTCTTGATAGGAGCTCTACTGATCCCATTTCTCTAAGGTACATTCTTACAGGATCATCTGTCCTGTCTAAATTATCTGTAGTTGATGATGCTGCAACTAATTCTTTAGAACCTTCTGGTTCTGATGATTCGTTTTCTTGTTTATCTTCTTGCTCTTCATCACTCTCAATAAGCGTAATACCCATTTCCGAGAGAGCAGTCATTATATCTTCGATTTGTTCTGAACTCATTTCACCAGGTGGCATGGTATCATTTAATTCAGAGTAAGTAAGGTAACCCTTTGTTTTTGCTTGATTAATAAGTTTTTTTATAAAACTTTGATTTAAATCAAGTAAAGGAATGCTATTATCTTCCTCTTTCTGGTTTTTTGAATCTTCTTTATCGCTTTTCATTTAATAATTACCTAAAAGTAGTGTGAGAACATATATAGTAATTGATTCGAATTTTAGTAGTTTTTTTTAATCCAGATTCTATCTTTAATCAAATTATTGATAGCTTCTAAATCATCAACCAATTCACTATGGTCATCGGTTTTTTTGTTATTTTTCCCACTGATTGCCTCATTAAAAAATTTATTAGCTTGGCTTATCCGCCAAGTAAATGATTCATCATTGTTTTTATGAATAGTTTCTTTTGCTTCAATTAACTCCTGTTCTATATTTTCACGAGCAATTTTCTTGTTTAGAATTTCATTTAGGCCACTCTCAGCTTCTTCAATTGAAATTATTTTATTTAAAAGTGGATGGATTTTTATAGGACCAGTTGAATATAGCTTATTATAAATATCCTTACCTAATTTGTTATTTAGTTTTTCAACTATTTCGTCAGATCTAGTCAAATTGTTTGAAATTAGTTCAACTAAATTTTCGAATATAATTTCTATTTCTTTATTAATGAAATTGATTTCATTTAATTTAGTTAGAAATTTGTCTAGTAGTCTAGGATGATTGATTATAAGAAGTACAATTGCTGTTTCTTGTAAATGCGATTCTACTTGGTTTACTTCATTTGCATTAGCAATTAGTGAATTTTTTGTATTATAGTTTGGAAATGAATTTTTTTTAAAGTTTTTTGTCTCATTTTCATAGTTTAATTTGAATTCATTTTTATTATGGTATTTGGTATTTTTTTTCTCATTGTAACTAAATAATTCAAATTTTAATCTCTTTAATGCTTCTGAGTAATGAAATCGTAGACCTCTTTCATTAATTTGATTAACTATAAAATTCAATTTATTCTCAAGTTGAACACATTTTTCAGGAATAGTTATATCCACTTCTTTGGTAACATTATCCCATAATATTTTTAGAAGAGGTACTGGTTTTTGGAGGAGTTTTTTTATTGAATCTTTACCAAATTTTGAGATTAAATCATCAGGATCTAAGTTTTGGGGTAAAATACAAGCTTTAATAGTTTTTTCGGAAGAGATATGTGGGAGAGCCAAATAAGTTAGTCTTTCAAGTGCTTTTAAGCCTGAAACATCTCCATCAAAAGCAAAAATAGGAGATTTTGAAATTCTCCAGATTCTATTCAATTGGTCTAAAGTCACTGCTGTTCCAAGAGGTGCTACACAATTTTTTATGCCTACCTTGTAAAGAGCAATAACATCCATATAGCCTTCAACTATAATAACATCATTTCCATTAAGATTTTTTTTACAATTTTTTTCGTTAAATAAAAGTTTTCCTTTTTGAAAAACTTCAGTTTCTGGTGAATTTAGATATTTCGCGTTAGCTGAAGAACTTAAAGCTCTACCACCAAAACCAACTATTTCATAAGTTGAGTTATGGATTGGAAAGATTATACGGTCTCTAAACCTATCATAAATTTCACCATTATTATTTTTGCTACACAGTCCACTATTTATTATAACATCCTCCTTATATCCTTTTTTAATAAGGTAATTAAAAAGTCCCTTATTTTTATTAGGGGCAAATCCCAACTCAAAAATATTACTAATTTCTGATGATGAAATTCTATTTTTAAAAAAAAGAGTAGCACTGTTAGTGGGAGTACTTTTTAAACAATCAGCAAAATATGATGATGCTAATTTATTAACATCTAATATTGAATTAAATGACTTAGACCTACTGATTTGAGGTTTTTTTCCAAAAGTACTAGGCAATATTAGGCCTACTTCACCA
>Ga0208390_1000795_pt1 | contig 11490 bp, 12 predicted proteins | sample Knorr_S7_td_Surf_FD_185594 | JGI IMG/M metagenome (GOLD analysis project Ga0208390, IMG submission 185594) | Marine microbial communities from Southern Atlantic Ocean transect - Knorr_S7_td_SurfaceA_ad_6m_LV_A (SPAdes) (version 2) | ecosystem: Environmental > Aquatic > Marine > Oceanic | place...
AAAGCGTCTGTTGCAAAAATCAGGAAATCTAATAGATCACATGCTCATAAAATTCAAGCTGCTGTTGCTATGGAACAACGGGCAAGAGAAATGGGTAAAACCTCTGAAGCAGCAGTCTACAGAAAATTCATCAACTCGATGAAAAAGAAAACTAAAAAATAATTATTATGGTTGATAATGTATATCTTGGAAATCCTAATTTAAAAAAAGCAAATACACCGATAGAGTTCTCTGAAGAAAATATCATTGAGTTCTTGAAGTGTAAGGATGATCCAGTATATTTTGCGAAAAAATACATAAAGATAGTATCTCTTGATGAGGGTTTAGTTCCATTTGATCTGTATCCTTTTCAAGAAAAACTAGTTAAAAATTTTCACAGAGAAAGATTTAATATATGTAAAATGCCACGACAAACTGGTAAATCTACCACTGTGGTATCTTATCTTCTACATTATGCGATCTTCAATGATAGTGTTAATATTGGAATTCTTGCAAACAAGGCAAAAATTGCAATGGATTTACTTGGTAGATTACAGACTGCATATGAGAATCTACCAAAATGGATGCAACAAGGCATCATAGCATGGAACAAAGGTTCACTAGAATTAGATAATGGGTCAAAAATATTAGCAGCATCTACATCTGCATCTGCAGTTCGGGGTATGTCTTTTAACATATTATTCCTTGATGAGTTTGCTTTCGTACCAAATCACGTAGCAGATGATTTCTTTGCGTCTGTTTATCCAACAATTTCTTCTGGTACTAGCACTAAAGTTATAATTGTATCCACTCCTCGTGGTATGAACCACTTCTATAGAATGTGGCATGACGCTGAGAGAGGAACTAATGGTTATGTTCCTACAGATGTTCACTGGAATGAAGTTCCTGGTAGGGATGAGGAATGGAAAGCACAAACTATAGCAAATACATCTGAACAACAGTTTAAAGTTGAGTTTGAATGTGAGTTTCTGGGGTCTGTGAACACTCTCATTGCACCGAGTAAACTTAAAAACTTAATTTATGATGCACCCATAACTAAGAATGCTGGTTTGGACATCTATGAGGATTCAATAAAAGAACATAATTATATGATCACAGTTGACGTTGCTCGTGGATTGGGAAATGACTATTCAGCATTTATTGTATTTGATATCACTGAGTTTCCATATAAAGTGGTTGCGAAATATCGTAATAATGAAATCAAACCCATGTTATTCCCCAATATCATTCATAGCGTTGCAAAAGGATATAACAATTCGTTTCTTTTAATTGAGGTAAATGATATTGGAGATCAAGTAGCAAGTATCTTGCAATATGATTTAGAGTATGATAATCTATTGATGGCTTCAATGAGAGGTAGAAATGGTCAGGTAGTTGGTCAGGGATTCTCTGGTAAGAAATCTCAGTTAGGAGTTAGAATGACTGCAGCAGTCAAAAAATTAGGTTGCAGTAATTTAAAAACACTGATTGAAGATGATAAATTATTAACCTGTGACTATGAAATTATTTCTGAACTAACAACATTTTCTCAAAAACATAATTCTTTTGAGGCAGAAGAGGGTTGTAATGATGATTTAGCGATGTGTCTTGTAATCTTTGCATGGTTAGTTGCACAGGATTATTTTAAAGAGATGACTGATAATGATATAAGAAAAAGAATATATGAGGAACAAAAAAATCAAATCGAACAGGACATGGCTCCATTCGGTTTTATATCAGATGGTCTGGATGACGATACATTTGTTGACTCTGAAGGAGATAGATGGCATACTGATGAATATGGTGATCGCTCTTACATGTGGGACTACAGATGATTTCATTTTTACTTTTTAACGCAGGTTTTTTAAATCTTTTATTTTATGTTTTCGCAATAGGATTTGTGATCTCATTAATATTGGAACAGTTTGTGAAAAATACAGGGACTGAAGAAGAACTTTTTATCGTACAGACAAATAGAAAATATTGTTGGCGACAAGCGTGGGTTACAAATATCATATGGTTTTTCTGTAACGTAGCATTATACATCGCATCTAGAAATGTACAACCTGTTGATAACTTCTGGAACGGTATCTGATGGACTTAGATGATCAGTTTGATCTTGAGCACATACTACTGAAAGAGAGGAAATGTAGGGTATGTGGTGAAATAAAGGATTTAATAGATGGTTACTATCTAACTAGAAAGGGCAGAGGAGATATTCCATCTGCCTATTCTTATGAGTGTAAAATGTGTACAATTAAGAGAATTGTGAAGAGAAGGAAATCAAATAACAATGAAAAGGAGTGGTATTACCCAGATTGGTAATGTTCATGTGCTGTTTCCCCAATGAAAATACCCTTTTAACTAAATAATTTTAAATAAATCTGAGATTCGGAGAGTAAGGGATGGCGTTAAATTTAGCATCTCCTGGTATCGTAGTTAGAGAGGTTGATTTAACCATTGGTAGAGTAGACGCTACCTCTGGATCAATTGGTGGACTAGTTGCACCATTTGCAAAAGGACCTGTCGGTACACCAGTTTTAGTAACTGATGAAGCATCTTTACTAAACAACTTTGGTCAACCATACGAGACAGACAAGCATTATGAAGATTGGTTAGTCGCCTCTTCTTACCTAGCATATGGTGGAAATATGAGGGTGGTGAGAGCAGATGATACTGATCTACGAAATGCTTACACAGGTTCTGGTTCTAGTTTCAAAATCAAGAGTACAGAGCATTATAATCAATTAGGATACGATAATAACACAATTACTGGTGTTACATTCGCAGCAAGAAATCCTGGTTCATGGGGAAATGGAATAAGAGTAGCAACAATTGATGGACTTGCAGATCAGGTATTAAGTGGTATATCAACAACAGGAATAGGCACCAATATCACAGTTGGTATGGGTGTTACACAACAAGTTCCTTCAGGAACAGTTCTAGTTGGTTCAGGATCAACTTCAGAATTAACAGGATTCTTTAAAGGTATTGTTACTGAGGTAGGACCTGCATCTGATGAGATTACAGTTAAGTTTGTCTCACACGTTTCTATTGCTGGAACAGAGACAGCACAAGATTATCAACAATCTGGTACATATCAATTTAAATATGATTCAAGTAATGCGACAATAGGTATTGTAACAACTACTAGCACAGCAGCAGTAACAACATCATTCACTGGATCGAGAGACTGGTTCGATGAGCAGACACTTACTCTGACTGGTGCTGGATCAACAATTACTTGGAACTCAATAGTTGAAAGACCAGGTACATCAAGTTATGCATCAGCAAGAAACTCAAGATTTGATGAGATTCATGTTCTTGTAATTGATGGTGCAGGAGAAGTTACTGGTAACGCAGGAACAATTTTAGAGAAGCACATTTCACTATCGAAAGCAAAAGATGCTGAGTACTCTGTAGGTAGCACAGCATACTGGAGAAAATATCTTTATAATACATCAACAAATGTATTTGGTGGATCACAACCAGCAGGTGTCGTTGCTACTAACTTTAGTTCTGGATTTACTCCAGCGACAGACATTGCTTGGGATCAAGATGCTGAAGGTATTTCATTTGCAGGTTCTGGAAGCAACACTTACACATTAGCAGGTGGTGTTAATTATCAGGGTGGAACAAGTCTTACTGCATCTGGTGCATTAACTGCTACTCTTGGAGAGATATCAACAGGTTATGAGTTGTTTGAAAATACTGAAAACTTTGAGATAGATTTCCTATTGATGGGTTCTGCTTCAGGAACAAGATCAAGTGTTCAGGCAAAAGCCAATAAACTAATACAAATTGCTGAAACAAGAAAGGATGCAATTGCATTCATCTCACCAAATAGAGGAACATTTATTAATGATGGAACAGTAGGAACTGTTACTGTAAATAGTGACTCTCAAATCACTAATGAGGTTGTTAATTTCTACTCACCAATTACATCTACGACTTATGGGGTATTCGATAGCGGATACAAATATATGTACGATAGATTTAGTGATACGTTCCGTTATGTACCACTAAATGGTGATATCGCTGGAACTTGTGCTAGAAATGATCTTACACAATTCCCTTGGTTCTCACCAGCAGGTAACTCAAGAGGTGCAATACTCAATGCAGTTAAACTAGCATACAATCCTAGCAAACTTCAAAGAGATGTACTTTACTCCAATAGAATTAATCCAGTAATTTTCCAACCAGGTGACGGTATCATCTTGTTCGGTGATAAGACTGGATTTGGAAAATCATCCGCATTTGATAGAATAAACGTACGTCGTTTGTTCATCTATCTTGAGGATGCAATCTCTGCTGCTGCTAGAGATCAATTATTTGAGTTCAATGATGAGATCACAAGAACAAACTTTGTAAATATTGTTGAACCATTCCTTCGTGATACTCAAGCAAAACGAGGAATCTTTGATTATGTCGTCATATGTGACGAAACTAACAACACCGCATCTGTAATAGACAATAATGAGTTTGTCGCAGATATCTTCATTAAACCCGCACGTTCAATCAACTTCATAGGTCTAACCTTTGTTGCTACAAGAACTGGCGTATCCTTTGAGGAAGTAATCGGTAACATTTAATTAACTTAAGGAAGTAACAACTCATGGCTACAAGAAACCAACTCAATCCACCTCCATTAAGAAAGATTACTGATTTCAAGAGTAAACTAAGTGGTGGTGGTGCACGTTCAAATCTCTTTGAATGTGAACTAGCTTTTCCACCTGCAGTTAATGTGGAAGGTTTGAATGATATTTTGAATAAGGCAAGATTCTTAGTCAAAGCAGCAAACTTACCTGCATCTAACGTTGCTCCGATTGAAGTTCCATTCAGAGGTAGGGTTTTAAAAATTGCTGGTGATCGCACATTCGACACTTGGACAATAACAATAATTAACGATACTGACTTTGCAATCAGGTCTGCTTTTGAAAAGTGGATGAATACAATCAACAGAGTTTCTGATAACACTGGTACAACTAATCCAGCAGATTATCAGGCAGACGCATTTGTATTCCAACTTGATCGTAGTGGAGAGACATTAAGAAAGTATCATTTCTACGATGTATTCCCAACACAGGTTGCACCTATAGAATTATCTTACGATGCTCAAGGAATTCAAGAGTTTCAGGTCGAACTTCAAGTTCTTTACTGGGAAGCAATTAAAGGTAATGGTACTAACGCTGGTGGAGAGGACATTAACTAATTGCCTAAATAGTGCTATAATAGAAGTAAAAATATTATACTATGGCTAAACTGTTTGGTTTTTCTATTGATGATGGTAAGAACAAGGCACCGTCAGTAATATCCCCTGTCCCGAAAACAAATCAGGACGGGGTTGATAATTATATTTCAAGTGGATTCTATGGATCTTATCTTGATATTGAAGGTGTTTATAAAACTGAACATGATCTAATTCGTAGATATCGTGAGATGGCTCTACATCCAGAGGCAGATGGTGCGATTGAGGATGTAGTCAACGAAGCTATAGTTAGTGATTTATACGATTCTCCAGTTGAAATAGAGTTATCAAATTTAAATGCTGGAGATACACTCAAAAAAGTAATTAGAGAAGAGTTTAAAAATATAAAAGAAATATTAGATTTTGATCGTAAGGCACATGAGATATTTCGTAACTGGTACATAGATGGTAGATTATATTACTTAAAAGTCATTGATGTAAAAAATCCAATGGCTGGAATACAAGATCTTAGATATATTGATCCCATGAAGATGAAGTTTGTTCGTCAACAAAAGAAAGAAGATCCAAAAACAAGATTACTAGACATAGGTCCTAAAGGTCCTCAAGAGAGTGTAAATGAACCAGAGATTGAGGAATATTTCTTATATACAGCAAAACCAAATTATAATTCTGGTATGATCGCAGGTGCTGGTGGTAGAAAAGGATCAGTTAAAATTGCTAAAGATTCTATAGTATACTGTAGTTCTGGATTAGTAGATCGCAATAAAGGAACAGTTTTATCATATTTACATAAAGCAATCAAGGCACTTAATCAGTTAAGAATGATTGAAGATAGTCTTGTAATTTACAGATTATCAAGAGCACCAGAAAGAAGAATATTTTACATTGATGTCGGTAATCTTCCAAAAGTAAAAGCAGAGCAATATTTAAAAGAGGTCATGAGTCGCTATCGTAATAAGTTAGTTTATGATGCAAATACTGGTGAAGTAAGAGATGATCGTAAGTTTATGAGTATGCTAGAAGATTTCTGGTTGCCTCGTAGAGAAGGTGGTCGTGGTACTGAAATTACAACATTGCCTGGTGGACAGAATCTTGGCGAATTATCTGATATTGAATATTTCCAGAAAAAATTATACCGTGCATTAGGTGTACCTGAGTCAAGAATCGCTGCAGATGGTGGATTTAATTTAGGTAGATCATCAGAAATATTAAGAGATGAACTTAAGTTTTCAAAATTTGTTGGACGTTTGAGAAAAAGATTCTCTGCAATGTTCAATGATATGCTTCGTACTCAATTAATATTAAAGAATATTGTAACACCAGAAGATTGGGAGTCAATGGGTGAGCATATACAGTATGATTTCTTATATGATAATCAGTTTGCAGAATTAAAAGAATCTGAAATGCTTCAGAGTCGTTTAGGTAATCTAGCAACTATTGAACCATACATCGGTAAGTTTTATTCTACTGAGTATGTAAGGAAGAAGATATTAAGACAAACTGATACTGAAATCATAGAATTAGATCAACAAATTGAGGATGAAATAGAAAAAGGTATATTACCTGATCCATCTCAGATAGATCCAGTTACAGGTCAACCACTACCTCAAGGGGGTGGTGAAATGGGTGAAGTTCCTCAAGATCCTGACTTAGAATCACAAGGTGAAGTCACTGATGCTCAGGCACAAAAAGATGCTAGGAAAGCCGAGATATAAATAAATTATATAATTAAACTATTTTTATGGAAGATAATGAATCACAACCAACAAATGTGTTGGATATGATTGCTTCAGATGCCTCACCAGCAGAAATTACTGATACATTAAAAAGTATGCTTTATGCAAAGTCTGGTGAAAGACTTGAGTATCTGAAACCATATGCTGCAGCCTCAGTTTTTGGTGGTGAACCACCAGAGGATCCAGCAGAGGAACCAGCATCAGAACTTGAAACTGAAGTAGATCAAGAACCCGAAGAGGAAAATGCCTAGACTATTAATTAAAGGTACAGAAGCAGCGATGGCTACCGCATCTGGTAGTGCATCAACATTTGGAAATGCAACTGTGGTTCGTGTAGTTAACACAGCAACTAACGCTGATCATTTAGTAACTGTTGCAGAAAGTGCAGGTGGATCAGTGGTAGGAACCTTTACTTTAATGAGATCTGAAAGTGCATTGATCGAAAAGCAAAACAGTCATGTTATCTTTGCTGCAGCTGCTGCAGTTAAAGGTGCAAAAGTAGGATACACAAACTAAGAAAATGAAACTAATTACCGAAGAAGTATCAAACGTCAAAATTATTACCGAAGGAAAAGGTAGTAAAAAAAGGATGTGTATTGAAGGTATATTCCTTCAAGGTGAAATTAAAAACCGTAATGGTAGAATGTATCCAATCAACACTCTTGAAAGAGAAGTTGAAAGATACAATGAAAACTTTGTAGGTAAAGGTAGAGCACTAGGTGAGCTTGGACATCCCGAAGGACCTACAGTCAACCTAGATCGTGTATCACATAAAATTACTTCTCTTTGTAGAGAGGGAAATAATTTTGTAGGAAAAGCAACTTTACTATCAACTCCTATGGGTAAAATTGCATCCTCATTAATTGATGAAGGTGTAAAACTTGGAGTGTCTTCTCGTGGTGTTGGATCATTAAAAGAGGACATGCATGGTTGTAAAGTAGTTGGAGATGATTTCCAACTAGCAACTGCTGCAGATATAGTAGCAGATCCTTCTGCTCCAGACGCTTTTGTTAATGGAATTATGGAAGGAAAAGAGTGGGTTTGGGAAGGTGGAATCCTTCGTGAACAACTCGCATCAAAGACCGAAAAGCGTATTAACACACTTGTCGATCAAAAAAGACTCGAAGAGTATAAGTTGAACTTATTCAATGATTTCTTATCAAATCTATAAGTTCTATAAATAATATCAGATTTTACAAAATCTAATTAGCCCTTGGTAGCAATTTACAAAAAATGGATAACGTAGTAACCAAAAATGCCCAGCCCGCAGAACCAATGGTGGCGGGTGCCCCTTATGAGGATCTAGGTGGACCTACACCTACAAACTCAAAACCAGACGACGACTCTAACAAGTTGAAGATTCCTGAACTTGCATCTGTTAAAGATGTAGTTAATGCTAAAGCAGCAAAAGGAGATCCTATGCCTAAACCAATGATGGCAGGTAATGAACTTGAGGGAGAGGAAATCTCTGAAGATGAGGCTCCTGCAACTGATGAAGTTGTAGCAGAGGAGGAAACTACTACAGACGAAGTAGTTGCTGAAGAGGAAACAACTGAGGAAGAAGTTGTTGCTGAAGAAGAGGATTACAAAGTTGACGTTGAGCAAGACGTTCAAGCACTCTTTGAAGGTGAAGAACTTTCTGAGGAGTTCCAAACAAAGGCAAGAACAATTTTTGAAGCTGCAATTAAAGAAAAAGTTTCAGAAATTAAAGAGAATTTGCAGACCGCTTATGAGCAAGCACTCGTTGAAGAGGTGGCTGGCGTAAGAAATGAGTTAACAGAAAGAGTTGACGCATATCTTGAGTACGTTGCCGACGAGTGGATTCAAGAAAATGCTCTACAAGTAGAAACAGGTCTCAAAACAGAAATGACTGAATCCTTCCTAGAAGGCATGAAGTCGTTATTTGAAGAACATTATGTAACAGTCCCTGAAGACAAATATGATGTGCTTGAAAGCATGGTAGATAAACTTGATGAAATGGAGAGTAAACTCAACGAGCAAATAGAAAGAAACGTTGCTCTAAATCAAAGACTAGCAGAATCAACTTCTGATGTCATCTTAGCAGATGTAAGTGAAGGTCTTGCACTTTCTCAGAAGGAAAAACTCGCTTCTCTTGCCTCAAATGTTGAGTTTGAAAGTGAAACAGACTATCGTGAGAAACTAGAAAAGTTGAAGGAATCTTATTTCCCATCTAAAACTAGTGCTCCAAGTGCTCACTCAGAAACCATATCTGAGGGAACTGCAGTGGATAGTCCACGCCAAGTTTCTTCCGCAATGGAAGCTTATATGCAGACTCTGAGTAGAGTTGCTAAAAAGTGATTTTTAAATTATAAAAGTTCAAACAAATTACTTAAAAGGTAAATCCAAATGCAAATGCCTAGCAATGAGGTTTTGCAGGAGAAGTGGTCTCCCCTTCTAAACTATGATGGTCTAGACCCAATCAAAGATGCACACCGTAAGGCGGTTACTGCACAACTCCTAGAAAACCAAGAAATTGCACTTCGTGAAGAAAAAGAATTCTTACATGAAGCTGCTCCAACTAACTCAGTTGGAAACGGAGGTTTCACCTCTTCAGGTGGTCAAACAGTCGCAGGTTTCGACCCTGTATTGATCTCCTTAATCCGTCGTGCTATGCCTAACTTGGTCGCTTATGACCTAGCAGGTGTACAACCAATGACTGGACCTACTGGACTCATCTTCGCAATGAGATCTAGATTCTCCACTCAGGACGGAACAGAAGCACTATTCAACGAGCCAGAGACTTCATTCTCCTCACAGAATAACAGCGGTAACTTAACAAACGGATTCTCAGGTGGATCAGTTGGTTTCGGTACAACTGGTGGTACTGGTTTAACAAATGCTTCAAACCCAGCTGCTCTTAACCCACAGGGTTCTCAGACTGCAGTTACCTATCCAACTGGACAAGGTATGCGTACTGATGACGCTGAGAAGATGGGCGATGCTACTTCTAATGCTTTCAACGAGATGGCATTCAGCATCGAGAAAGTTACTGTGACTGCGAAGTCCAGAGCTCTCAAAGCTGAGTACTCATTAGAACTAGCTCAAGATCTTAAAGCAATCCACGGATTGAATGCTGAAGCAGAACTTGCAAACATTCTTTCAACAGAGATTCTTGCAGAGATCAACAGAGAAGTTATCAGAACAATCTATAAGGTTGCTGAGTCTGGTGCACAGACAAACGTTGCAACAGCAGGTGCTTTCGACCTAGACACAGATTCCAACGGAAGATGGTCAGTTGAGAAGTTCAAAGGTTTGATCTTCCAAATCGAAAGAGATGCTAACGCAATCGCACAAAGAACTCGTCGTGGAAAGGGTAACATGATCCTATGTTCCGCAGACGTTGCTTCAGCATTAACAATGGCTGGTGTATTAGATTACACTCCTGCACTTAATGCAAACTTAAACGTAGATGATACAGGAAATACATTTGCTGGTGTTCTTGCTGGTAAGTTCCGTGTATACATTGATCCATTTGCTGCTAACTTAGCTGCTGATCAGTACTACGTTGCAGGTTACAAGGGTACATCTCCTTACGACGCTGGACTGTTCTACTGCCCATACGTTCCTCTACAGATGGTTCGTGCAGTTGGTCAGGACACATTCCAACCAAAAATCGGGTTTAAGACTCGTTACGGTATCGTTGCAAACCCATTTGCAGAAGGTACAACAGTTGGAGCAGGTGCACTTACATCTAATGCTAACCGCTACTACAGAAGAGTTAAGGTTCAGAACCTTATGTAATTCATATTACATATCTTTCCAAGAGACCCCAAAAGGGTCTCTTTTTTTGTCAATGTTTGGAAACCTAAATAATGTTACAGGAGGTTAAGACAAATGTTACACTTATTAGGTAGAGGAATTATGCCAGAATGGAATGAAGAGAAGCACGATAGAGAAGAGGTCTTTGCTTTTCTGTGTTACCGTGGAATTCACTATGCGAAAACTGTTTGTATAGATTTCACGATGGAAGGTCCATCTTGGTTTCTAAAAAATCCTAGAAAGGGGGAGTGATCCTCCTTTTTTTGTCTAAATAGAAATAAAACTAGTCCAATGAAACGTTCACCTAGAGAGATTAAAGAGGCGAAAAAGGCATATGATAAGGTTGTAGATCATTTGATCTCAGAAGATTATGCTAGAACTAAAGAAGATGCCGATCAAATTATTAGTGGAATGAGTGAAGACTGGTATTACATGATTCTACAGGGTTAATGGCAGTCAACCCATATACTAATCAAATACAGAATAGAAATTTCCTATCACCGATAGGGTTTAAGTTTGCTTTGGGAAAAACACCCAAGGTTGATTTTTTCTGCACAAATACTAGAATACCTGAGTTATCATTAGGATTAGCAAAACAACCAACATATCTAAAAGATTTAGATATACCTGGTGAGAAACTTACTTTTGGAGATTTAACACTTAGGTTTCTTGTCGATGAGAATATGGAAAATTATATGGCGATTCATAACTGGTTAACAGGACTAGGTTTTCCAGAGACCACTCAAGACTATGCAGATTTAGTTAAACCTGTAACTGCTGAACCTA
>Ga0208390_1000796_pt1 | contig 11490 bp, 14 predicted proteins | sample Knorr_S7_td_Surf_FD_185594 | JGI IMG/M metagenome (GOLD analysis project Ga0208390, IMG submission 185594) | Marine microbial communities from Southern Atlantic Ocean transect - Knorr_S7_td_SurfaceA_ad_6m_LV_A (SPAdes) (version 2) | ecosystem: Environmental > Aquatic > Marine > Oceanic | place...
ATAGAAATGGTTCAAATCTCTGGCAACACCTTTGAGCGACAAACAATCGCCTCTATTGGGTGTGATTTCTAAGTCCAAGACTTCTCCTTCTATCTCATGCTCGTGGCCTAATTGAAATAATTTATCGGAAAGCTCTTCAAGAGATGGTTTTTTTTCCAAGAAATTGAGCAAGTGTGAATAAACTATTTTCATTTAAATTGCCTCAAGAAATCTAAGTTGGATTTGTAAAAATCTCTTATATCAGACACACCATACTTGAGCATAGCAATCCTTTCGATGCCTAGACCAAAAGCTAAGCCTGAATATTTTTTAGAATCAACTTTGCAATTTTCTAAAACTTTTGGATTAACGACTCCGCAACCAAGTATTTCCAACCATTTATCACCAAATAAGACATCTACCTCTGCAGATGGTTCAGTAAATGGAAAGTAAGATGGTCTAAATCTTAATTTTGCCTCTTCACCGAATAATGAATGGCAAATTTTATAAATAAGGTCCTTTAAATGGGCAAAACTTACGTCTTTATCAATGAATATGCCTTCTATTTGATGGAACATGGGAAGATGAGTGGCATCATCATCTTTTCTATAAACTTTGCCTGGTGAAACAAACGCCATCGGACCTTGCTTTTCTAGCATACATCTTACTTGCACTGGTGAAGTATGGGTTCGAAGAACATTTTTCATGCCATCCACATAAAAGGTGTCATGCATTTCTCTAGCAGGATGAGTCGCAGGGATATTAAGCATATCGAAGTTGTATTCTTCGCATTCAATTTCTGGGCCATTAGCAACTTCAAAGCCAAAAGATGTAAGCAATTTTACTAATTCAAACTTTACTTGATTAATGGGGTGAACTGCCCCGATCTCTCGATCTAGACTAGGTAAAAATATCTCTTTTGGTTTCGACATTAATCTATAGCAGTTTTCACAACTTTCTCAAAAGCTGCTTTATCCTGTATAGCTAACTCTGACAGCATCTTTCTGTCAAGTTCTATGCCTTTTTTGTTCATACCGGCGATGAACTTAGAATAGGTATGCCCAAGATTTCTAACTTCTGCATTAATCCTAGTAATCCATAATCTTCTGAAATCTCTTTTTCTATTTTTTCTATCCCTATAGGCATATTGCAGGGATTTAATTAATGATTGTTTGGCCGTTTTAAATAAACGAGAACGAGCACCATAATGGCCTTTTGTTCTAGCTAGAACAGCTTTATGTTTTTTTGCGGCTAAATTTCCTTTTGTTGTTCTTGGCATTTTATGCTTCCAATAGCTTATTCACTACTTTAAGGTTTGCACCTTCAAGATGTGATGTCCCTCTAGCGTGTCTTTTCTTTTTTGTCTTATGCTTAGACAAAATATGATTTCTGCCGGCGGACCTCATCTTCAGGCCTGAACCAGTTACTTTAAATCTCTTTTTTGCACCAGAGTGATTCTTTAATTTACTCATTTTACCTTCTTAGGTGTCAGTAGCGCGCTATAAGTTCTATTTTCAAACTTTGGTTCTACTAACACAGATGCAATATCTTCCGTTTCTTTGATGATGCTGTCAAGTAAAGTTTTTCCGAAACTCGTGTTTCCAAGCTCTCTTCCACGGAAAGTAACAGAGATTTTGACGTTAGCTTTTTTCTCAATAAAGCCCATAATCTTTTTCAGCTTGGTATTAATATCGCCTGTGTCGATGTTAGGACGCATTTTAATTTCTTTTTGTTCTATTTTTTTCTGTGTTTTTTTAGCCGCAGATTGTTTCTTCTTCTGATCGAATTTATGTTTACCGTAATCCAGAATTTTTGCCACACAAGGTTCTTTATCAAATGTAATTTGTAATAAGTCTAGACCCTTCTCCTGAGCAATTTTAAGGGCGTCATCTTTACTATATACTCCAAGTTTTTCTCCATTATTATCGATCACTGTTAATTTTTGAGCTTTAACGTACTTATTAACAGGTGCCTGAGGTGGTCTTCTTCTTTGTCTTTGTGGTCTCAAATTATTTTGGGTTGTAAAAATTTATTGTGCATAGAATTAGCACTGCTGAAAAGTCTTATGTAATATCATAGAATGCAAATGTTATACGATTTAAAGATTTAATCAAGAGTTTGTATCCCATAAAGATTCCGGCACTTTCATAGTTTTTATTTCTATGGCATTACCACTCGGATCACGAATAAAAAATGTTTCTTGTTCACGATAGCCTCCTTTAAATCTTAGATAAGGTGCATCTAAGAAACTATATTCCTCACTATTGATAATTCTCTGCTTAACTTCTTGAAAATCATTATTCGAAAGATGAATGCCAAAATGGGGCACACATACGTTACCCATATCTACATGATGTCTATGACTATGAGTTAATTCTTCCTCGCCCGCATTATGCAAGGTTAGTTCATTGCCCCAAAAATTAATGTCTTGCCATTTACCTTCTTCAAAATTCCCTTCCTCACAACCTAAAAACTCACAATAGAACTCTTTTGACTCATCGATTGATTTAACAGGAATTGCTAAGTGAAATCTTGAACTCATAGTCTAATTATAAAACTCTTTTGTAAGACTTTGTATCTCCTTAGCTAAGTCAATTTTTATACTCAAGTCTTTTGAAATTTGTTGTAAGCTGAGCTTTGCTATAGGTTCTATCGAATTATATTTAGCATAGATTCGTTCAACTATTTTTGGTCCCACACCATTTATATCAAAAAGGAAATGTTTTTTCATATCCTTACGTTTTTTACTTCTAAAATTCTTTAGTGCAAATCTATGAGCTTCATCTCTGACATCTAAAAACAATTTTGAGATATCTTCTGAATTTCGAAATTCGTAGTCACCGACATGCGTGTGCAGTGTTTCAAGGCCATATTTTCTCTTAACGCCTTTGGATACTGATACACATTGAATATTTATATCCAACCTATCTGATATGTAACCTAAGTGTGTTTTACCACCGTCAATTAAAATTAAATCTACTTTTGGTATTGATTTAAGATACTTATTAATTCCAAATACCAGTGAGTCTAAATCGGACTCAGAAATTGCTATAGGTACTCGAAAAAATCGATATTTACTTTTATCGAATGAATTTTCTGAGAAATTTACACATGAGACTGTTTTTATATCTCCGCTAACACCACTCACGTCAAATCCTACAATAGTTGGTTCGTCGATTGTATTAAGATTTCTGCGCAGAAAATCTAAAGATTGAGCATATTTTTGATATTTCGAAGCTTGATTCAATAAACCTTCATTAGCATTTTTGTTCGCAAGCTCAATCCACTCAGCTTTTTTTCCTTTCTGTGGTTTAAGAAATTTTACATTTCCAAATATATCATTCTCATCAACTTTAAATTCTGTAATGATCTTACTAACAGATGGATATTTTTGAATCAAACTAGGAATAAATTCTAATAAGGCGTCGTAATCGTTTTTTTGAAGATGATTTTTAAAAATAAATTTCTGTAAATTAACAAACCTATCTGATTCAACTTGAATAACTGCAACCGAAATAAGTTTTTCATTCGTTCGAATACCAACTACCCTTGTGTTACTTCCTTTTGAAAAAATAATTTGTTTTTGATTAATTTTATTTAATTGCTCTAGCCTATCTCTTATTGCTGCTGCTTGTTCAAATTTTTCTAGTTCAGCTGCTTGCAGCATATCTTCCTTCATCTTCTTCTCAAGATTTTTGAAATTGCCCTTAAGAATTGTCTTGGTATCTTCAATGTCTTTTCTATACTCAGTTTTGCTAATTTCACCGACACAGGGTGCAGTGCACCGACCAATTTGATACTCCATGCATGGCCTTGATCTATTTTTGAAGTAGTTGTCACTACAAGTTCGTATCTTAAAAACTTTTTGAATTTGATTGACTGCAATACGGGTTGCATAAGCACTAGTGTATGGGCCATAAAGACCTTCATGACCTTTCAGAACTCTTTTAGTTTGAATTTTAGGAAAGTCATGATTTTCATCTAGATGAATGAAGGGATAACTTTTATCGTCCCTTAATAATATATTAAATCTTGGTTTTTCTGATTTAATAAGGTTTTGTTCTAGGAGTAGTGCATCTACTTCATTATTTGTTGTAACAAAATCTAATTTGTTTGCCAAAGAAACTAGTCTTTTGGTTTTGTAAGTTTGAGTACCAGAAAAATAACTTCTAGCTCTTTTTTTAAGGTTTTTTGCCTTCCCAATATATAAGACTTCATCGTTATTAAAAAATTTGTATATGCCAGGTTCTTCAGGAAATTTGGCGGTTGTCGCTTTTAGATCTTTATTCAATTTCTTTCTTTGTATTTAATTTACCTAATTCAACCCCCCATTGATCGAATGGATTAATGTTCCAAAACATACTCATAAATATGGTTTTATTTTCCCAGATTGCAATTAACTCGCCTAAAGATCCTGGTGATAAACTTTTTAACAGTATCGTTGTATACCTTTTAGGTAAAACTTTCTTATGAGGGTCAGATTCGTCTATAGTGCCATCTCTAAGAGATTTAGTTTGCCCTTTAAATTGTTTGAAATTCAAATCATCATTTTTTGAAGCAATAAAGTAGCTATTGGTTTCTCTATTTCCTTGAAATAAATGTTGAAAAAAGGAGTGTTGAGCTTGAGGACCATACCCACCCCAAATAATTGATCCCGTATTAAAATCCAGTAATTCATTTGTATCTCTATCCACTGATTTTCCAAGAGACTCCATTTCAAGCTGTTGAGCGTAGGCATAGAAATTTCTCAACTTATAGTCGTAATTAAGGATTAATGTCGTATCAAAATTTAATAAATTACTGAAAACGATATCTTGTATGGCTAATGAAAGTGCTGGATTTAACCCAGGCTTCTTTGAACTTAATATATCTATACTATTTGCACCCGATAAAAATTTTTCAAAAGCGGTTCGACCATTAGATAAAAAAAATCCTATGTTTATTCCAGTCCATATTGAAAATCTACCACCAGTACCAAGGTCAAAACCTAAAATGTTGTTTGAATTGATACCATAATCAATTGCTGCTTGTCTCGATGCCGTTACGGCATATGTATTATTGAGATATTTGTTTTTGGTAATCTCTTCGTAACTTCCTAAAGTTTCAAGAGTTGAAAAAGATTTTGAAGCAATAACCAAGCCGTATTCAGACAAATCTAAATTTTTAAACTTTTCAAACTCAGCAGGGTCACTGCCTGTAACAAAATTAATTTGGATTTCGTTGTTGGAAAAAACGTCATGCATAAGTTTTGGTCCTAGATATGAACCTCCAATCCCAAAAATTATTATTTTATTAAAATTGGTTTTAATTAATTTCGCTAAAACTTCCATTTCATCTAAACTTTTTGAATATAAGTCTGATTCTGGGTCTCTGTATTTAAAGTGGGTGACTGCTCTGTTTTCAGTATTATTTAGTCTGACTCCAGACATGAGATCTTGAAATTTTTGCGTAAAGTTATGTTTTTCAGCGTAATTTTCAAAATAACTAAAAGTTGCTTCATTGATTAATGCTGTGGATTGGTCTATCGATAAAGAGCCTGTTGAAAATTTTCGTTCACTCACACCTTGAATATTTTCAGCAGCAATATTATTTAAGAAATCTTGGAATTTCATGAGTAATCCTTGACAGCTTCTTCAATATATTTTGCCTGTGTAATTGGTCTGCCGACCACAATATAATCTGCACCATTAAAATATGCTTCACTGGACGTCATTACTCTTTTTTGATCATCAGATGATTCTTGATTTCTTATTCCTGGCACAACCTTAATTAATGAAGGATCTGTAATAAGTTCAAGCTCTTGTGAACTACATACAATTCCATCAACTTTTGTCTCTGTGGCAAGATTGATTAAATTGTTAAATTGTTTTTCAAAATCATTGTTATAGAGTTCTCTGGTATCACTATCGTCAAGGCTTGTGAGCAAACTAACCCCAAGAATTTTTGTATCTCCCTTAACTTGATTTGCCGCTTGAATCATGTCACGACCACCTTGAAGATGTATTGTTGTTAATTTGACATTGTATTGTGAAATTTCTTCAACAGATTTTCTGACAGTATTAGGTATATCATGTAATTTAAGATCCAAAAATATCTCAAAACCACGTTGTGATAAAAAATCTAAAACCTTCGGTCCTTCTGATATAAATAGCTGCAGCCCAACTTTGACAATACATTTTTGGGGATCAAGATTAGAGATGAAGTGAGACATTTCATCAATGTTCTTAAAATCTAGGGCAATAATTAGTCTTTTGTTAGACATAACTTGAATTGTATTTAAAAGATTTGATATTTACTAGGAAACAAGCGTAAGAGAAATTCTCTCTCTTTCAGAATCCATGCCGCTAATAGACACTGAAACTTCTTCACCAACTTTAAATAAATCTTGTATTGTTTGTGAGCCTACTTCAATTTCTGAGTGGTGAACCAAGCCATCTATTCCACCATCTAGTTCAACAAAAACACCAAAATCAGTAACTGATTTGATCTTAAGTTTTTCGAGGATATCACCATTGTTATGCTTATCCTCAAATTCTTTCCATGGATTTTCCGTCGTGTGTTTTCTGCTCAATGAAACTTTCCTTTCTTCCAGATCAATTTCCATTACTTTGACATCAATTTTATCGCCCTTCTCTAGAATTGAAGCTGGGTTAATATTTTTATTTTTCCAATCAAGGTCGGTAATATGAACTAGACCTTCGATATCATCGTCAAGTTTCACAAAACATCCATAATCTGTGGTTAGAGCAACTTCTCCACTTACAACTTGTCCGACATGGTATTTAGTTTCAATTTCTTTCCACGGATCTTCAGAGAGTTGTTTAAGGCCCAGTGAGACTCTCATTTTTTCTTCGTCAAAAGAAAGAACCATGAATTCCATTTTATCCCCTACTTTAAGTATTTCTTTTGGATGCATAACTCTCTTCCAAGACAAGTCTGTGATGTGAAGCAAACCATCTAGGCCACCCAAATCTACAAAAGCACCATAGTCAGTTAAGTTTTTAATTGTGCCCTCAATTTTTTCACCTTCTTTGATGATTCCTAACAATCTTTCTCTTTCTTCAGAATTTTGCTCTTGCAATACTGCTTTTCTAGAAAGAACAATGTTTGATCTTTTTTTATCGAATTTCATTACTTTGAAATCAAGAGTTTGACCTGTTAGGTCTGGATAATCCTTACCTCCTTTCGGGTCAATTAGAGAGCCAGGCAAAAATGCTTTGACAACATCAACGAATACCGTAAAACCACCTTTAACTTTATTTACAACTTTCCCTTCGACATAAACCCCATCAGTATGGGCAGTTTCTAACTTATCCCAAGTTTCTTGTTTTCTTGCTTTGTCTCGAGAGAGTCTGATCTCACCATAGCCATCGTCAAGAGCATCGAGCATAACCTCAACTTCATCGCCTACTTCGACTACTAATTTGCTTGCGTGATCTTGAAATTCTTCTATAGAAACAAGCCCATCAGATTTAAATCCAATATCAAGTGTGACCCACTTCTTACCAATTTCTATAACACTGGCTTTGACTAGGGATCCTTGTATAAGATTGAACTCGCTAAAACTTTTATCGAGCAAATTCTGTAATGTCTTATCAGTATTTTTCATTTATTAATTTTTTTATTAAATCTGTAATTTCTCCAACAGTTTTTTCGGAACTGTCAATGAGGATTGAATCTTCAGTTTGTTTTAATGGTGATCGAGTTCTTTTCATATCTCTATCATCTCTGAGTACAATCTCATTTTTGAGTTCGGAAATATTAACCTTTTGTCCAGCATTTCTCAACTGATTTGCTCTTCTCATCACCCTTTCTTCTAAATTTGCGGTTAAAAAAATTTTCACAAGCGAATCTGGAAAAAGCTTGGAAGACATATCACGACCTTCAGCTACCAAGCCTGGTTCTTTTCGATAGGTTTTTTGAATCAGAGTTAATTTATCTCTTACTGCAGATAATTGAGAGAGCTCTGATGAAAGTTTAGTTATTGCAGACCCTCTAATCTTATCGGTTATATTCTTGTTTCGGTACGAAATAGTTTCATGTTCTAGATCATACTCATGGTTAATATAGCCTATCTCTTGCGTTATTTCTGAGACTCCAATTGAATGGAGAAAAGCATAACACCTATATATCAAACCACTGTCTAAATAATTCCATTTCAAATCAATTGCTAAGGCTTTTGAAATAGTACCTTTACCAGAGCCAGACGGTCCATCAATTGTAACTATTGGTACCATGCTTTTATCACCTCAAAGAAACCAGGAAAAGATGTTTCTACTGATTCGGTTTCATCAAAATTAACTTTTTTTCCTGTTACAAGCGCTGCAATCACAAAACTCATGATAATCCTATGATCACCACCTGTCTCTAAATCTACACCATCATTATTAAGATTTTTTGATGGGATAATTTCAAAACCATCTTCAAACTCTGCTAAACCAATATTTGGATTAAACTTTTTCATGTTATCCAGTAATAAACTAATTCTGTCAGACTCTTTATATCTCAATTCTTTAGCATCTCTAATTGTAGTTTTACCCTCTGCAAACATTGCCATAATCGCAATCAATGGTATTTCATCTATTAAATTTGGAATTTTTTTTCCTGAAATAGAAATCCCTTTCAAATTTTTGTTTAAGCTGGCAGTTATATCTGCTCTTTGCTCGTTTGATATTATGCAGCCATTACGTAACTCTATTTTTGCCCCCATTTCTTCCAAAACATCAAGAAAAGCTGTTCTTGTTTTGTTTACACCGATACCTATTAAAGGAATATCTTTATCTGTCAGAATATTTGCAGCAATAAGGTATGCAGCTGAAGAAAAATCTTTAGGAACATCAATAAATTTCTTTGTTATCTCTTTTGTGCCATCAAAGATTATCTTATTTCCCTCTCTAAAAATCATTGCATCACATTCCTGCAATAAACGCTCTGTGTGATCTCTAGAAGGGATTTTTTCGATTATTTCAATTTTAGTTTTTGACGAAAGAGCTGCTAGAAGAAGACACGATTTTATTTGAGCACTTGGAATTTCTAATTCGTATATAAAATTTGATTGTAATTTTGATTCAGCTATTTCTATTGGCGGATATTTATTTTCTCTCAAAGAAATTTTTGCCCCCCAAGTATTTAATGGGTCAGAGATCCTTCTCATAGGTCTATTAGAAAGTGATTTGTCGCCTATTAAAGTACATTTTTTTCCTGATCCAGCAATGTATCCTGTCAATAGACGTATACCTGTACCTGAATTACCTAAATTAAGCGTGAGATCATTGTTGTATTCAGCAAATTGATTTGCAGCCTGAAGGGTGTTTTTTATATCCTCGCCAATGAAACTCTCATCGAAATCTAAATTTAAAACAGCGCACCTTTGAGCAATGGATTTGTCTTTTGGAAGTTCAATCACAATAGTTTTTTCTTAAGCTTTTCTTTTATTTGTTCAAGATTGTCTTTATTGTCCAAAAATATTTCATTCCAAAGGTGTTCGTTTGCCTCTGATAGCCTCAGTATTTCTTTGAGACTATCCCCTGAGAATTTTTTGTAGTCGATATCTTCTTCATCAAGTATTTCTCTATAAATAAAACTGAATAAATGTGGAAAATGGCTCAGTAAAGCGTAATTCTTATCATGTTCTGAAAAATTCATTACAGTAGTTTTAGCTCCAAGTGAGCTCCAAAATGAATCTAATTTATTTAAATTTTCATGGTGAGCACTATCAATAATAATTACTTCTTTGTCCTCAAATAAATCTGATTCTGCATCTTCAGGCCCAACTTTATGACTTCCACAAATAGGGTGAGATGAAATAAAGTTGGAGGGCAAATCTGCTTTTTGCAAAAAGTTTTTAGAACTAGAAATATCCGTAATAAGACTTTCAGGAAATTTGGTAGAAAAATAAGAAATATGTTCAAGAACATCTTTTTGTCTTGTGCAGATAATTATTAATTCAAACTTGCCCTCAATATCTGAGACATCTGAAAAAACATTTTTATAGATATTAAGGTTTCTTAAAGTTGCAAGATAAGCTTGATGTGTTTCCAAACATGAAATATCACAGTTTTTTAAAGCATGAGCCATTGAAGTTCCCATAAAACCTGAACCTACAATTAAAATTTCTCTACTCATTATTTTTTTGAGCGTTAAGTGATGTTTTCATAATCTCGACGAATATAGACTTTAAATCCTCTTTTGGATAGAGCAGTGAAAGTTCTTCAATCTTATTTAAGATTTCTTCTTCTCTAGAATCATCATGCATATTTTTATCTAGGTTTTTTTTAACTTTCCCTATTTGAAGTGATAGATTTAATCTTGATTCAAGTAAAGCAATAATCTCTGAATCAATTGCATCTATTTCTTCTCTTATAAATAAAAGTGCTTTTTCATCATCCATAATTTTTCTCAAAATTTTCCATAAAATCTTTTAGAACAGAAACTGATTCTATTTTCATTGAATTGTAAATGCTGGCTCGCATTCCACCAACAGTTCGATGGCCTTTCAGATATTTAAGATCAGCCGTTTCGGCTTCCTCTAGAAAAACTTTTTCTAGCTCACTATTTACAATAGTGAATACTACATTATTGATAGACCTTTGTTTTGTATTTACTGGATTTATATAAAAATCTGATTTATCAATTAGATCATAAAGCAATGCTGTTTTAGCTGTACTTTGTTTCTCCATTTCGGCTACACCACCATTTTCTAAATACCAATCAAACATTTTACCTGCTACATACCAGCCAAATGTGTTAGGTGTATTGAGCATGGAGCCTTCATTAGCATGCGCATCATACTTGAGAATATTTGGTAGATCAGGGTTCGATTTTGCTAGCAACGCTTTTTTTGCAATAACTAAAGTTATTCCAGAAGGGCCAAAATTCTTTTGTGCACATGCATAAATAAAATCGTATTTGCTGACATTTATATTCTCTGAAAATAAACATGAAGACATATCGACGAACGAGTATGAAGAAAAATTGGGTTCATCTGTAATTCTGATACCTTGAATGGTTTCATTTTTACAATAGTGAACAAGTGCAGAATTTTCTCTAATATTCCAGTCTGACATAAAATCAATATTCGTATAATTATTTTCTTTTGATGATGTACAAATATTTACATCACAAATCTTAGAAGCTTCTTTGATTGCTTTGGCAGACCATGAGCCTACGTCTGCAAAGTTGCTTACATCACCTAGATGAGCAAAGTTCATAGGTATAAGAGAAAATTGCAAGGTTGCTCCGCCTTGCATAAAGATTACATCATAATCTTCAGGTATAGAAAGTAATTTTCTAACTGAAATTTCAGCCTTATTGGCTACATCTTTAAAAACTTGATCGCGATGACTTATTTCAATTATCGAAGATCCGATTCCTTCATAATCGTATAACTCAGATTCAACTGCTTCTAATATCTCAACGGGCAATGTGGCTGGACCAGCACTGAAATTATGAACTCTCTTCTTCATCAAGACTTTCTTTGAAGCCTACTGCATCAACAAGCATCTCTGCTTC
>Ga0208390_1000798_pt1 | contig 11487 bp, 9 predicted proteins | sample Knorr_S7_td_Surf_FD_185594 | JGI IMG/M metagenome (GOLD analysis project Ga0208390, IMG submission 185594) | Marine microbial communities from Southern Atlantic Ocean transect - Knorr_S7_td_SurfaceA_ad_6m_LV_A (SPAdes) (version 2) | ecosystem: Environmental > Aquatic > Marine > Oceanic | place...
TTACAGCTGACTCATAGGGAAGCTCATCCCCAAGCAGTCTAATAACCTTTTCTCTAATTATCTCTGAAATTTCAAATACTTTTGATTGAAATTTAAAACCCTCATCTGGAAATAAAAAATCTCCCTCAGGTAAATAATTCTTTATTTCTTTAAGAAGAATTTCTACTCCATTATTTTTTGTTGCTGAAACAGGGACTATTGCATCAAATTGCATTTCTTCGTTCAATTTTTCTGTAAATGGAAATAAATCTTTTTTATTCTTCACCAAATCTATCTTGTTTATTACTAATATCTTCTTTGAATTTACGTTTTCTAGTATTTCAAAAGCTTTTTTATCTGTTTTATCAAATTTTGTTCCTGCAACAACAGCAATCACCAAATCTATATTTTCTAGGGCTTCCTTTGGTCTTTTACTTAATTCTTTATTCAATCTTTTTTTATTTTGTTTATGCAAGCCTGGAGTATCAATAAAAACCATTTGAGTGTCATTTATCGTGATCATAGAAAAAATATTTGACCTGGTAGTTTGTGGTTTTTTTGAAGTGATCGTTACTTTTTTTCCTGATAACGAGTTAAGTATCGTTGATTTCCCAACGTTAGTTTTGCCAATAATAGCTATGTAACCACTTCTTTTCATTTGGAAATAATACCCAAAAAAAATTTATACCAAAAATTAATTTAACTCTTCTAACTTAAATTTAGGTATATCTGACCAACTTTCCCAAGTTAACCAGATATAATCTGCTCTGCCCCAAATACTTTTTCCAGAAACAAATCCCCATGCTCTGCTGTCGCTTGAATTATCTCGATTATCTCCAACAACAAAAAAACTACCTTCAGGAACAATCCATTCAGAGTTTCTTGAAAAATTTGAATTTAACTTTCTAATAAGGTAATTGGTAGAGCCATTACTTTCATTAAAAATGTTTGCGCCGTCAAAATCCGTTGAAATATTTTCTTGTTGATACAGAAGACCGTTGATATAAATTTTTTTATTTACATATTTTACAGTATCGCCTCCTTTTGCTATTACTCTTTTTACAAAGGGTGTATTAGGTTTATGTGGTGGAAAAAAAACAACAATTTCTCCTATTTCAGGATCTTTGTGGAATACCTTAGATCTGTTTGTAAAGGGAACTTCGTAACCATAAGCAAAACGGCTTACAAGAACAAAATCTCCAACATTAAGATTGGGACGCATTGACTGACTTGGAATTTGATAAGGCTCATAGAAATATCCTCTTATGAAAAAAATGAGAAAGATATTGATAAACCAGCCTCTTGTTTCTTTAATCACTTCTTTATTGCCGAAATAAATAGATACTGAAAATAATACTGCTGAAAATAATGCGTAAAATGCCAATAAGTCTCCAATGTTCCATTGCTTTATGAAAATTATTGCAATTACAAAAATAGATGCTACAAGTGCTAAATTTTGAAAGATCCGATTAATATTTTTGCTGAATGTGCCATTGAGCTTTGAAACAACCCAATGAATTGAAATCCCGCATACTACTCCATTAAATAATATAAAAAAGAATATGTTGGATATTGGTTCAAATATGCTAAAAATACTGCCCATATTTATTTTTTGTCTGATGATAGAAAACTTAGAAATGCTTCTTGTGGAAGTGCAACTTTACCGATGTGCTTCATTTTTTTCTTTCCTGCTTTTTGTTTTTCCAATAATTTCTTTTTTCTAGTCACATCACCACCATAAAGCTTTGCAGTTACATTTTTTCTAAATGCTTTAACACTTTCTCTGGCTATAATTTTACTACCTTGCATTATCTGTATTGGAATTTCAAACATTTGTCTTGGAATAACTTCTCTTAATCTTTTCGCTATATCTCTGCCTTTTCTTTGCGAATCATTTTTATGAAGAATTGAAGAAAGAGAGTCAACCTTTACACCATTTACAGCAACATCAATTTTTACTAGCTCTGATTTTTCATATCTATCGAATGAAAAATCTACAGATGCGTAACCTTGACTTTTGGATTTAAGCAAATCAAAAAAATCCATAACTATTTCAGACAAGGGAAGATCAAAAATTATTGAAACCTGCCCACCTAGATATTGTAAATTTTTTTGTACCCCTCTTTTAGAAATTGCTAGTTCTATGATATCGCCAACATATTTATCAGGGCATAAGATTGTTGTCTTAATTATTGGCTCCCTAATTTCAGAAATTTCATTAGGAGTAGGAAGTTCAGAGGGTGAATTAACTTCTATTTCTTCACCATTTGTTTTTAGAATTTCATACGACACACTTGGTGCTGTTGTTATAAGCTCTAAAAAGTATTCTCTTTCTAATCGCTCCTTAATTACTTCCATGTGAAGACTTCCTAGAAAACCACATCGAAAGCCACTTCCTAATACATCTGAACTTTCTGGCTCAAATGTCAAAGCTGCGTCATTAAGATTAAGTTTTTGAAGAGCTTCTCTAAAGGACTGATATTCATTTGAATCTACTGGGTAAAATGAAGCGTATACTTGTGGTTTAGCTTCTTCAAAACCGTCTAATGCATGGGTCTCTGGAAATTTAGATAATACTAACGTATCACCTACTGGTACTGATTTAAGATCTTTTACATTTGCTATTAAAAAACCAACCTCTCCCTCTGACAAATAATTAGTAGCTTCCTCTTTTGGTGTAAATTTACCAAGACTTTCAGCAGTAAAGGTTTGCCCGGTAGATTTAACTATAAATTTGTCTCCTTTATTTACCTTTCCGCTAAATATACGAATTAAAGATACGACACCTAAGTAGTTGTCATACCATGAGTCAATAATCAAGGCTTGTAAATTTTCTTCATTTAAAACATTTGGCTCAGGAATTTCCTCAACTATCTGTTGAAGTAATTCTTTAAGACCAGTTCCATCTTTAGCACTCACAAACAATGCTTCAGATGCATCAATTCCTATTATCTCTTCAATTTCTTTTTTTACCTGTTCTGGATCAGATTGAGGCAAATCAATTTTATTTATAACTGGGATGACTTTTAAACCTAAATCGATTGCTTTATAACAAGTTGATAAAGTTTGCGCCTCAACCCCTTGCGACCCATCAACAACAAGCAGTGCACCTTCGCATGCTGCAAGCGATCTAGAAACTTCATATGAAAAATCAACATGCCCAGGTGTATCAATAAGATTTAGTTCATAAATCTGATCTCTGAACTCATATTTCAAAGAAACTGATTGTGCCTTAATTGTAATACCTCTTTCTCTTTCAAGTTCCAGCGTATCCAACACTTGTGATTTCATCTCTCTTTTTGAAAGACCACCACAAAGTTCGATTATTCTGTCTGAAAGAGTAGATTTCCCATGATCAATATGGGCGATGATTGAAAAATTTCTTATATTACTCAACTGTCAAGGAAACAATAATGTTTGAGCTATTTCTTACTCCAAACACCGCTATTTTGTCACCTTTAGAAAATGATTCAAGTGCAGCACTAAAATCGCTTATTTTTGATATTTTAAAAGTTTTGCCTTTATATTTAATTTGAGTAATTACATCTCCTCTAAATAATTGTCCATATGCAGGTGAATTAAAATACACTTGTAAGACTCTGACACCATTTTCTGGCAATTCAGTGTCTGTTTGATCTTTATCTAACTCTCCAAGACGAATTCCTAGAGGATATGTAGGTTTTTGAGGCGATTCTTCTTCAATCTGCTCAACTTCATCAACTGGTAATTCACCAACTCTAACATTGATGTTCCTGTATTTTCCATCTCTAAATATTTTTGCTCTTACAGAGGATCCTGGTTGAGTTCTTCCAATTGTGTGCTGTAAATCTTTGAAATACACAATTTCTTTTCTATCTATTTCTACAATTACGTCTCCAGGTCTAATTCCTGCCTTTTCAGCAGCTTCACCCTCCAAAACAAAACTTACAAGAGCGCCAATTGGCTTATCCATTCCTAATGCTTCCGCAAGATCACTTGAAACCTCTTGTCCTTGTACTCCTAAATATCCTCTCGAAACCTTTCCTTTTGCTTTAAGTTGATCCACAACCTCTAAAGCAACATTAATTGGTATGGCAAAAGCAAGACCTTCATTGCCTCCAGACCTTGAATATATTTGCGAATTAATACCTATTACTTCACCATCAAGATTGAATAATGGGCCTCCTGAATTTCCTCTATTAACAGCAGCATCAGTTTGGAAATAAGGAACATAGTCTCCAATTCCTGCTCTTGAAGAGATGCCTCTGTTAGTGGAACTAATTATTCCAAATGTGGCTGAAAAATCGTAGTTATAAGGTGAACCAATGGCAATTACACCATCTCCCTGTTCAACGTTATCCGAGTTACCAATTAAAACTGGAGAACTATTGTTTATCGATATTTTTAATAGAGCTATATCACTTAATTCATCAGTTCCAATGATCTCTGCTGTAAACTCCCTTCTATCTAGAAATCTAACTATAACTTCGTCTGCATCTTGAACAACATGAAAATTTGTAATTAAAAATCCATCATTATCTATTAGAAAACCTGAGCCCGAACTAGTAGCCTCTCTCGGTTGCCTCCTAGGTTCTTCAAATTCAGGAAGTGGGAAACCAAATTCTCTAAAAATATCGTTAGGAAATGAACCCATTGAGCTTCGATTTGAGTAGACTTTTCTAGTTGCCTGAATATTCACTACTGAATTTGATTGTTTCTTAACAAGTTCAGAAAAATCAAGACGATCTGAAAAAACATATAGCGATAGAAGGGATGCGAGAAGCAAAAATACTTTTTTCATTTTAATTAATTTGAATTGAGTTAAGGATTTTCTTTCCAGAATCAATATCTATGTCACCAAAAACTGCAATGCTGTGTGCTCTGTTGTTGTGTACATAGGTTTTCTTTAATAAAACAAAGTTTTCTCTTTTGTATTCACCATCTGGTAAAGATGAATTTCTAGGAAGGTTTATAAAGATTGAAAATTCTTTTCTTTTTACTGAGTTGATGAATCTATTTTTTGATGAAGGATCACTTTTAAACCCATTAGGTACCCAATTTGGAGAATAGCTTACAGGCATCGTAATTTCTGCAGCACCTCCCTGTGTAGGGCTATAGTGCCTTGCTGCAAATCTCAAAATTTCATTGTTCTGCAAATTTTCCAAAGTACGTTTTGCTTCTATAGATTTTGTTGCTTTGACAATAAGTGCCGATGCTTCATCGTTGCCCTCTTGATTAATAGCTCTGTCTACGACGGTGTAACTTAAAAATACACCTAGAAAAAAAACAGATAAGGGTAAAACAAGTCTTTGATTCAGATAAGAAATAATTGAAGAAATAGATAAATTTTTGATATTTTTTTTAATGCTGGTATTTGTAAGTTCTTTTGAAGCCAAGCTTAAATCAAACAACTTAAAATAAGCATCTTTCAAATTTGGATTTTTATCCATCTCGCGAAGAAGCTCCTTAATTTCTTTGATTTCAAGCTCACCATCAATAAATGAGGAAATTTTCATTAATTGGTAATCACTTATTACTTGACTCATATTTTTATATTCTCCATTAAAAACTTCCTTGCTCTGAAGATTCTTGACCTAACTGTCCCTACTGGAACATTTGTAATTAACGCTATTTCATCATAATTTTTATCATCAATTTCGCACAAGACATATGCTGTCCTCTGCTCTTCTGGAATTTGCTTTAAAAGATGTTGAACTTGTTGAGATAATTCTTTTGTTTCGAAGTCTTCGATTATATTTTCGTTAGAATTAAGTGTACTTTCAAAACCCTCATCAATTTGAACTTCTTTCGAGGAATTTATTTTTGTAATCGCAAGATTGAACCCTATTCTATAGAGCCAAGTATAAAAATTTGAATTTCCTTTAAATGTCTCGATCTTTTCCCATGCACGAATAAAAGACTGCTGAACAATGTCCTCGGTTTCATGGAAGTTTCTGAGAATTTTAAAAAGAGAATTATGCAACCTACTTTTAAAAGTTGAAAACAGGATTTCAAAAGCCGCAGAATCGCCTTCTCTCGAAAGCTGGACTAAATTATCAACATTATTTTTTTTCATATAAAGCTTTGATTGTAATTTACTTAAAAAGTTCAATCATTGATCATTTTTTTAAGATTTGGATATTTTAGTTCAAACTCATTTTTTTTTATAAAAAAAAGGTCAAAAATTTTTTGGTCATCTAATTCTATTAATTCGCTTAGTTCATTTTTTTGTTCAATATTCAAATGTTCATATGACGATAGAAACTTCTTTATAATTTCAGTTGTTTCCTTCATGCCTCTTCTTGATTTAAAATTTAGTTTTTTGAACAATATGTCTTCCATAACTGAAAAGTACTATCAACTGAAAGATTATAGCCTTATGACTGTAAAAGGAGAAAGGTCTTATGAGTTTATTCAGGGCCAAGTTTCATGTGATATAAGCTCTCAACAAGAAAAAATAGATGGCCTGTTTTGTGATGAAAAAGGTTATGTGATAACAAATGCAACACTTTTTTTAGAGGAAAATATTAAAATTTTAATTAAAGATGATGTAGCAAAAATTTTGGAGAATGAACTATCGAAATATAGCAAATTTTATAAATGTTCAATTAAAACTGATAAAGCTCATGCTTTTGGGAAAATTTCAAACAGAGTTTTTGAAAAATGTTTAGGTAAAAAAGAAGATTTGTTATCACAACAAGAGTGGGATAGAGAGCAAATTTTTAACTTTTGTATTGATATTGATGGCCAAGTTAGTTGCAAGCATAGATCAACACAGCTTGGATACACCTTCAAAGATTTTGTCTCATTTGAAAAAGGATGCTATAGAGGTCAAGAAGTAATATCAAGACTTAATTATCTTGCAAAAACTAAAAGGAAATGTGTTGTTTTTAAGCAAAAGGAATTAGAAATTTTAAATGATTCAAATGGAAGAAAAATCGGAGAAAAAATATTTACAAAAACACTTGGAAAAGAGGAATTTGTACAATTTTTTGTTGAAGATTTAAATTTTTACCATAAAGATAAAATTATTCTCCCAGTTGCCAGTCAATGGGTTTAATTCCCTCATTCAGTAAAATTTTATTTGCTTTTGAAAAGTGCTTACATCCAAAAAAGCCATTATGTGCAGACAATGGAGAAGGATGAGCTGCTTCGAGAATGTAATTGTTTTTGCCAATAAGACTTTTTTTTGTCTTTGCATAATTTCCCCAAAGTAAAAAAATAATTGAGCCTTTCTTTTGTATCTTTGAAATTACTAAATCGGTGAATTTTTCCCATCCAATTTTTGAATGAGAGCCAGGCTTTCCTTCGACTACTGACAAATTTACATTAAGAAGAAGAACTCCCTGCTCTGCCCATGATGTTAAATCTCCATGATTATTTACAATTTTTAAATCATCTTCGATTTCTTTAAATATATTTTTTAGTGATGCAGGTATTTTTATATTTTTATTTACAGAAAATGCCAAACCATTAGCTACGCCAACTGTTGGGTATGGATCTTGCCCAATAATTACAATTTTAGTTGTCTCATAATCACACTTTTCAAAAGCTTTGAAAAAATCTTTTGGTGGTGGAAATATATTATGGCCAGCCTTGTTTGATTTAATTAAAGAGGTTTTAATTTCCTTGAAATAGGGTTTTTTAGTCTCTTGATTAATAAAATTTTGCCAAGAAAGAATGTCATTCATTTACTTAAAAATAACACATTTTTTTTATCCACAAAAACTGTGGATAACTTTGGGGAAAAGTGCCTGAAAATTTCATAAACCCTTCATGAAGCACAGGCTTTGATGAATTTGTATAATTTTTAATCAATATAAAAAAAACCAGTTAAAATGGGCTTTTCAGAGATTTCATATCAAAATAATATACCTTAACTCCAATTTTCCTTTGTAAAATAGGGCAGTTTATGGTCTTGTGAGAAAATCAACAGTTTGTAACAAAAAAAACCCTGTTTTTTTAGTAACATACTCTGGCATTTGTAACTCCGTTTATGTTAAGAAGTTTAGAAATTGTTTGATCGTCGAACTTCTCATCAGAGTCGATAATATTACAAGCAAATTCTCCTCTGCTTTTGTTCACAAATTCTAGAATATTTATCTTTTCATTTGCTAGAGTTTCAGCAACTTGACTAATAATGCCCGGATGATTTTTATTCGTTATGAAAATTCTATGCTTCGCAATAGTATCAGAGTTAATGTTTGGAAAGTTAACACTATTTTCTATTTTCCCAAATTTTAAAAAATTAGATATTTGCATACATGCCATCCTGGCACAATTCTCTTCACTTTCTTTTGTGCTTGCTCCAAGATGAGGAAAAATAATAATATCTTTTTTACTTTTCAACCTTTGCAAAAGTTTTTTAGTAGGAAAATCTGTTATGTATTTATAAATTTGCTCTTTTTCGAGAGCATCAATCAGATCTTCCTCATGCACTATGCCTCCTCTTGAAAAATTAACAAGCACACAATCCTTTTTAAAAGAATTGAAGATTTTTTTATTTATCATTCCCTTGGTTTCACCATTTAGTGGAATATGTAAGGATACGTAATCTGCGTCTTTCAAAGCCTCTTCAATTGAGTTGCATCTAATTAAAGTTGATGGCAAGCCTAAAGCAACATCGACTGTTAGCCCTGGATCATATCCCTGAACTTGCATCCCTAGACTCATTGCTTGGCTTGCAACAAGGGAACCAATTGCACCCAGACCCAAAACACATAATTTTTTCTCGCTTACCTCTTGCCCAACAAATTGTTTTTTCATACTCTCTATTTCCACAGCAACTTCATCATCATTCAAGTCATCAATATCAATAGAGTCAAGAGTTCTATTGCCCGTTACTAAATCTCTTTTTCCAAGAATTAAGGCACAAATAACCATTTCTTTTACTGCATTTGCGTTTGCTCCAGGAGTATTAAAAACAACTATTCCTTTTTCTGAACAGTTTTGAACATTTATATTATTTGTTCCGGCTCCTGCTCTTGAAATTGCAAATAAACTTCTTTCATATTTGGCTTCAAAGATATTTTTACTTCTTAAAACGATTCCTGAAAAGTCTTCTTCATTCTCCCCACAAATAACAAATTTATTCTCTTCAAGAATATCTAATCCAGCTTTCGAAATATTATTTAAAACTTGTATTTTCATGAAATTTTGTAAACTAAAGAATACACATTAAAGTCACTATTTCAAAGGCATCCCAGCTAAAATTTAAAATTTTATCCATAAGTTATCAACAGAAAAACCACATCATATTGTGTAAGAATGTAAAAATAACACAACATATTGTGTTGAAATACTTGAATGTAAATCATATCTATAGAAGAATACATATTGGTATGGAACAACAGATAACAGAAACAGCAACAAAAGAAGAGCTTTCTCCTAACTTCGCACTCAAACCTGGAAAGATGCGAGTAATGAAAAGAAACGGCAAAGTTGTCGCCTTTGATAGAGAAAAAATCAAGGTTGCAATTATGAAAGCTTTTCTCGCTGTTGAGGGAAGTTCTGCCGCTGCTTCAACAAGAATACATGATCAGGTAGAACAACTTACTGATGATGTCGTTTCTGTTTTTGAAAGAAGAATGCCCTCTGGGGGGTCACTTCATATAGAAGACATTCAAGATCAGGTCGAGTTGCAGTTAATGAGAAATGAGCATCAACAAGTTGCAAGGTCATACGTTCTTTATAGAGAAGAAAGAAAAAATCAAAGAAACGAAGAACAGCTAAAACGTGAGACTACATCACAAAAATCTGAAGAAAGTTCAAATAATGAAGCAGGCGAAGGGTTTGAAAGCAAAGTGCATAAAGCTTGCGAAGGGCTGGATGATGTAAATTCAGAAGAGCTAATTGAAGCTATTAAAGCTACAGCATATGAAGGAATATCAGAAGAAGATCTTTCAAACTGCATCTTAATTGCAGCTAGAACCTTTGTGGAGAAAGAACCAAACTACTCTTTCGTAACAGCTCGACTGCTATTGGATGACATTGAAAATGAGGTATTACGTTTTTTAGATATTGATACATCAATAAAAAAGGATAGATCAAAAATGTATCAAAAAGCCTTAGTGGGCTCGATAGAAAAAGGTATTGAGCTTGAGTTTCTAGATGAAAGGTTAAAAGACTTTGATTTAGACAGGCTGGGAAAAAGCATAAAACCAGAAAATGATCTTAACTTCACATTTTTAGGCCTACAAACTCTCTATGATAGATATTTCATTACCCATGAGGATACAAGATATGAAATGCCTCAGGTTTTCTTGATGAGAGTGGCTATGGGTCTTTCTGTAGATGAAAAAGATAAGAACGATAAAGCTGAGGAGTTTTATAAATTACTTTCAAGTTTTGATTACATGAGTTCTACTCCTACATTATTTAACTCGGGTACAAGAAGACCACAATTATCTTCATGTTATCTAACAACTGTTCCTGATGATTTAAGTGGGATTTATGGTGCGATACACGATAACGCAATGTTATCAAAATGGGCAGGTGGTTTAGGGAATGATTGGACAAATGTGAGAGCACTCGGTTCAAGAATCAAAGGCACTAACGGGAAGAGCCAAGGTATTGTTCCTTTCTTAAAGGTATCAAATGATACAGCTGTTGCTGTCAATCAAGGTGGTAAAAGAAAGGGAGCCTTTTGTGCTTACTTGGAATGTTGGCACCTAGATGTAGAGGAGTTTCTTGAATTAAGAAAAAATACTGGAGACGACAGAAGAAGAACTCATGATATGAATACAGCCAATTGGATTCCTGATCTATTCATGAAGAGGCTGATGAAAAACGAGGAATGGACACTATTTTCACCTTCTGATGCACCTGAACTACATGATTTGTATGGTAAAGCGTTTGAGAAGAAATACGAAGAGTATGAAAAACTTGCCGCTTCAGGTGAAATTAAGCTTTTCAAAAAAATCAAGGCAGAAGATCTATGGAGAAAAATCTTAACAATGCTTTTTGAAACTGGACATCCATGGATTACATTCAAAGATCCATGCAATATAAGATCACCACAAGGGCACGTTGGCACAGTGCACTCCTCAAACCTTTGTACAGAAATAACACTGAACACAAATAAAGATGAAATTGCAGTTTGCAACTTAGGCAGCATTAACTTACCCCAACACATACAGGACGGGAAAATCAATGTCGAGCAATTGAAATCTTCAGTTAAAACAGCAATAAGAATGTTAGATAACGTGATAGATATTAATTACTATCCAGTACCGCAAGCAGAAAACTCAAATAAAAAACATCGCCCTATTGGGTTGGGAATGATGGGCTTTCAAGATGCACTGTACAAACTAAACATCCCATATAATACAGATGAAGCTGTTAATTTCGCTGATGAGTCTATGGAACTTATAAGCTATTTTGCTATTCAAGCGTCAGCTGAGCTAGCTGAAGAGAGAGGAACATATGAAAGTTATGTAGGGTCTTTGTGGGATCAAGGAATTTTCCCATTAGACTCGATAAAAATTCTTGCCGAGGAGAGAGGTCCCGATTTTATAGATCAAAATACTG
>Ga0208390_1000800_pt1 | contig 11483 bp, 10 predicted proteins | sample Knorr_S7_td_Surf_FD_185594 | JGI IMG/M metagenome (GOLD analysis project Ga0208390, IMG submission 185594) | Marine microbial communities from Southern Atlantic Ocean transect - Knorr_S7_td_SurfaceA_ad_6m_LV_A (SPAdes) (version 2) | ecosystem: Environmental > Aquatic > Marine > Oceanic | place...
CCATTTGAAAATCTTTCAGGAAATATTTGATACATGACTCCTCCATATACCCAATCTGGAATTGTGTGTCTCATGAAAGAACTGCTGTCATAAACCCATTTTTCTGATGGTGATATAAAATTTGCAATACCACTAGTTCCAAAATATAAATTTAAATTGTCATCTGTTGATGCAGCGAAACTAAATTTTGCAATTTGTGATCTAAACTCAACTTGTACACCCCAAAAAATAAATCTGTCCGTTTCAGCATATTTTCTTAATTCGACAGGTCTGAAATCTTCATCCTCTAACAAAATCCAAATTTTTGAAATATTTTTTTCAGAATGTACTCTTACTCTACCAATGCCATCTTTTGAAATTGAGAAATGCTTTTTGTTGTCAAAATCAAATCTAAAGTCATAATGACCTAAGTGCACATCACCTTCAAAAAAATCTATCTTTTGCTTTTCTCCAGCATCAATGAATTCGGGACTATGTTCTTCTACCATAAAAATTTATTTACTATTAAATAGTCATTATATACTCTATATTTGAAGTGATATGGATATAAAAAAAAGTAGTGGATTAATTTTTCATCCTACATCTTTACCAAGTAGATATGGCATTGGTGATCTTGGAAAAGAAAGTTATGAGTTTGTAGATCTTTTGAGTCAATCAAAAACTAGTATCTGGCAGGTATTGCCGCTAGGGATTACAGACGATATAGAATTTTCTCCATACTCAAGTAAATCCTCAATTTTGGGCAATCCTTATTTGGTTTCTTTGGACAATATTAAAAATAAAATTTTTACAAGTGAAGAATTGTCCGAGATTGCATATCCAATAAGTAATGAAGTAAATTTTAAAGTGGTCTACAAAAATAAAAATAATATTTTTAAAAATATCTCAAACAGAATAAATACTGAAGATAAAGAATACAGAAATTACCTAAACAATGAACATATCAGGAAACATCTTACATTTTTAACACTAAGCGAGATTAATAAAGGCCCATGGAATAATTGGAATGATCGATATCAAGATTATTCCGAAGATTTGTTTGATGAGGTCTATAACCAATATTTAGATATATTCTCAAAAAACTTATTCCTACAATTTGAATTTAATAAACAATGGCAGAAACTTAAATCTTATGCAAATAACAATAACGTAAGCATACTTGGTGATATTCCAATCTATGTTAACCATAATTCTGCAGACGTTTGGCTGAATCAAAATCTTTTCGATCTAGATAAGAATAAAAATATGGGTTTTGTATCTGGAGCTGTTCCAGATGATTTTACATTAGAAGGACAAGTTTGGAATACAGCCCTGTATGAATGGGATAATCACCAAAAAGAAAATTACAAGTATTGGGTTGATAAATTAAATTACAATTTGGATAATTATGATTACTTAAGAATTGACCATTTTGTTGGATTTTTTCAATTCTGGGCAATTCCCTTTGGAAAACCTGCACTCGATGGGCATTGGAGAAAAGGTCCTTGGGAAACATTTTTTGAAAAAATTGCTGAATATGTCAACTTTGATAAATTGCTAGCAGAAGATTTAGGTGTTGAACTAAATGATACAACTGAGATATTAACAAAATACACAATTCCAGGTATGAAAGTACTGCAACAAAGAATACCTAATAAAGAGGATAATGATGAAATTCATCCTGATTTATGGGATGAAAATGTTGTAGCTTATACAGGTACTCATGATAGTCCTACAATAAAACAGTGGTTTAATGAATCAAAAGAACAAGTCAAGTATTTCAATAAGTACAAGACAAATTTAATTACTGAATATGATTCAAATGTCTGGAATTTTATTTCGATGACATGGCAATCACCATGCAAGTTAGCAGTAACGACTGTGCAAGACTTACTTGATTTAGGACTTGAGGGAAGATTTAATGTACCAGGAACTCAAAAAGGCAATTGGAAGTGGAGAATTGAAGACTTAAAAAATTTAATTGCTCCATTAGAAAAGTTGAAAAATTTAAATGTTTCCTGTGGGAGAATTAGTACTTAGATTTTATATAATCAATTACTAATTGCACCTCATTATCATTTAACCGTACGGCAGGCATTGAGCCTTTGCCCATAGTGATTGTTTGAATCCAGTACGAATCAGGCATTTTTGCTGCAGAGCTCTCTTTATGTAATGCTGGACCTACTCTCCCCTCCAAATTAGGACCATGGCATGCTGAACACCTTGCTGTATATATTTCTTCTCCTGTAAGAAGCTCACCTGATTCAGAGACAGTTTCGCTACCGCATGCAAAAAATGCAAGCGAAAATAACATAAAAATGAATGGGTTTATTTTATTCTTCTTCAAGCGCAGATTTAAATTCTTTTGTTGATTTTCCCAATGATTTTGCAAGTCCTGGAAGTCTTTTTGCACCAAACAATAAAAGTAATATCGACAAAATAATTAATAATTCTGGTAATCCTAATCTCATACTTTTATTTTACTAGTTTAATTAGAATTACTAATTCCTATAATTTTCTTTTCTAAAATCCACATCATCAAAAATCCAACAATTGAAAAGATTGTGAAAATTAAAATTTCTGTCGATAAATCAGCTGATGGAAAAATAGGACGTGTATAAAGTGGTTCATTTATAGATGTATACTCTACAACTTCAATAAATGGCCATATTTTAAAGAGTGACCCTAACAGAAATCCAACGAGGACACTGATAACTACATCATTAAATCTATTAAATAAATAAGAAAGAAGTCTACTAAATGTCAGCAGTCCAAAAATACAACCCATAATAAAGACACTTAAAACATTCATATCGAAATTATTTAGAGAGTTTAAGATAAATTCATATTTTGACAAGAAAATTAATATAAACGAACCACTAATTCCTGGAAGAATCATTGCAGATATTGCAATGGCACCAGAAAGAAAAATAAAAAAACTTGAATTTGGACTCGATGAAGGTGATAAAAGTGAAATAGAACCTGATACAAAAAGTCCAAAAATTAAAAACACATAATTTTTTACCCTTAGATCATTTATATTTCTTGAAATTATTATTGCTGATGAAATAATAAGACCAAAAAAGAAGCCCCAAATATGAAAATTATAATTAGTTAAAAGAAATGAAATTATTCTTGAAAATAATACTATTGAAATAATCATTCCAAGCACTAACGTCAATAGAAAATTCCCGTTTATGTGTTTCCAAAACTTCCTGAGCTCTAATTTTGTTAAAAAGCTTATTGATTCAAAATTTATTGATTTAATAGAGTTGATAAGTTCATTATAAATTCCAGTTATAAAGGCTAATGTTCCACCTGAAACACCTGGTATAATTTCAGCAACACCCATAAGCATTCCCTTAAAAAATAAAGAAATTCTAGAATTCATTAATTAGCTTTGCTTCTGAAAATTCTGAAAAGTATGGGAGAGAAAGTTGCTGTGATTACAGCTAATAAAATTATTTGCTGTTCTAACTCGACAGATATTAAATCTAAATGAACACCAATTTCTGCCATTGCAATAATTAAACTGAATCTGGCTGAAAGTAAAAAACCTCCTGCGATAATATCTCTAAATTTAATTTTTGAGAATATTAATAATATTGATGGTAAAAATTTAACACCAACAGCAATTAAAAACAGATATCCCACATCTACAAAAAATTGTGTATTTGAAAATACACTTATATCGTAATTGAGACCAATGTTAATGAAAAATATTGGTATGAGAAATCCATAAGAAAAACCTTTTAAACTACTTTCTAAAGTTCCACGGTTAGAGAAAATAAACGCAAATATTGTTCCAGCAAGAAAGGCTCCTAGGATAGGTTCAATATCAAAAATGACTGACACACCAACTAAAGTTAACATTAGAGCAAGAGAACTTCTAATCCCAAGTTCATCAGGATCGTTGCCGTCAAACATTCTTGAAAATAGTTGAGGATTCCACCAGGCAACTCTTCTAATAATTCTGAGAATTAAAATAACAACTACAAAATATAGTATTACATTCAAATTAGAAATTGAAAGTCCTCCAGCTCTTATAAATGATGCATAAACTGTGGCTGCTAAGAGAGTAAGTATATCAGCTAGTAAAGCAACCATAAATAAAGTTTGTCCATAAGCCGTTTTGATTGTGTCGTCACTTCGTAATATTGTGATTACAATATCAACACTCGTTGTACATAAAACAAGCGCAAGAAATATAGGATATCCAAGATTAGAAATAAGATAGAAAGATGTAGCTACAGTTAACAAATATATTGACATTGGCAGTGCTAGAGTCTTTACTCCTTTCTCACGAAATGTATCGAGTTCAATTTCAAATCCAGACAAAAACATTAACAAAAGAAATCCCAAAATTGCTAAACCAGATATGAATTCAGAAGTTTCAACAATTCCTAATATTGGACCAACTGTTATTCCATATGCAATTTCAAGAACTATTCCTGGTATTTTTATTCTTTGGGCAAGTAACGGCAAGATAAATGCTCCTAAAGATATTATTACTAGAGATTCAGCCTGAAATTCTTCCATATTTACCTAGGCACATAAAGAACAGATGAATTTGAGTTTGTAGATACGAATTCAATAATTTTTCTATCTTGCCAAGACTGTGAAGAATTTGAACCGATTATTGCTAAATCATACTCTGAAGTTTGCTCTGAAAATATTTTTGCTTCATTTCCTTCAAAATTTACAAAATCAAGTTGAACTTCATTTGAAAGAGCAAGATCTTGCAACTTTTGAACGGTATTTGAGACTTTATTTTCACCTTCTGATTGCAAAAACTTTGGCTGATTTATAATTACCCCAACTAATTTAGCCGACATTGTTGAAGACAAATCGAATGCAATTGAGTTTGAGCTATTTTCGTCAAAATTCTCATTAATCAATAATCCAATTGACTTGTATGGATAGGTAGTTCTTGAAAATAGAATAGGCACTTTAGTTTTATTAGCAATACTTATAAGCGACTTTATTTTTGATTTTGCAGTACCGTCCATAACAGGATAAAAAATTGTTCCGATTGAATTTTCTTTTATAAAATTTTCTAAATCCTTAACTGTAATTTTATTTTTGTAAGTAATATCAAATTCTTGATCTTTAAGTACTGCTTTCAAAGTTTCTTCGGTAGTTTCTAAATTATTATCGAATAAATCTTGCTTTGTGAGTACCTTAAGTGAAGTTGCCTTGGTATTCCTTATAAAAAATTCAGATTCTGATAAATTTTTTAAGTTCTTTTCGTCATCGAGCACTACAACAATATCTTTTCCAAATTCAAGAGGAAAACGAGATTCTGAACCTGAAAAAAGATTTATAACATTAGAGAATGCTCCAGATTGTAAAACTACTGTAACTAGGTCACCTGTTTCAATTTCAGTGTCACCATGCGGAATAATTACTTTACCTTTTCTTAAAAGAGCACCGACAATATAGTAGTCAGAACCAATTTCTCGAAGTTTTTTTCCTCTTACTGGACTGTCAGAACTTATTTCGATTTCTAGAGCTTCCGCTCTCCCACCGGCAAAAGCTTGAGAGACTACTCTTCTAGGTTCAAGAATATGCTCAAATCTTCTTGCAAGCAATATATCTGGTTCGACTAACTCAACATCTAATTCCTTAAATTTACCTGCATTAGATGACTCATTAATAATTGAGGAAAGTCTGAGTATATTGTTTTGTTTCGCAATATTTAAAATCTCTAAATTAACTTCATCGCTGAGCGTTAATGTTACTATTGCAGTCGCTTCATCAAGTCCTGCTTTTTTAAGTACCAAGGAAGATGTAGCATCGCCTTGTATTTTATCTATTTGTCTATTTGTGGTGAAATTTCTTAGTTTTTCTTGATCTAAATCTATGACAGAAATAGACCATCCAGAACTAACCCTATTGATTAGCTCTTTTGCTTCTCCGTGTGCTCCTACAATTATTACTTTCACGTGCTTATTATGCTACATATACATTTTAGTTAAAGAACAACTTTGAAAATCTTATTTCGATTAAATTTATAGTTACTATCAAAGAAACAGTTATGCTAATTTATGTGTTGTGTAAGAAATGCAAAATATCGCCATCTTTAACTACATAATCTTTTCCTTCAGTACGTAATTTACCGGCATCTTTAGCACCTTTTTCACCTTTATAGGTTATATAATCTTGAAACGAAATAGTTTCAGCACGTATAAAGCCCTTTTCGAAGTCGGTGTGAATTTTACCAGCAGCTGCAGGGGCAGAATCTCCGACAGTTATTGTCCATGCTTTTACTTCTTTTTCTCCAGCCGTGAAATAGGTATGAAGTCCAAGCAAGTCATAGCCAGCCTTGATTAACCTGTCTATTCCTGACTCACTCTGTCCCATTTCTAACAAAAATTCTTTCTTTTCATCATTACTTAGTTCACAGATTTCTGCTTCAATTTCTGCACATATTGGAACAACTCTAGAATTATCTTCTATGGCGTACTCTAAAATTAAATCCATGTATGGATTATTTTCAAAGCCATTCTCATTGACATTAGCCACGTAAAGTACCGGCTTTAATGTTAAAAGTTGGAAATTTTTTAACAAGACTAATTCTTCTTTACCGAAAGTTAGCTTTCTTAAACTTGTACCCTCCTTAAGTGCAGTCAAAATTTTTTCAACCAATTCTTTCATTGGCATACCTTCTTTTTGTCCTGATTTAGTATTTTTTTGAGCTTTTTGATATAACTTTTCGACAATGCTCAAATCAGAGAGTATTAGTTCAGTGTTGATAATTTCAATATCATCTATTGGTGATACTTTTCCAGAAACATGAACAATATCATCATTTTCGAATGCTCGTACTACATGTATAATCGCATCTGTTTCTCTGATATTCGATAAAAACTGATTTCCCAAACCCTCACCAGTTGAAGCTCCTTTAACTAAACCAGCAATATCTACAAATTCGATAACAGCAGGTATAGTTTTTTTAGGATTTACAATTTCTGATAGCTCATCTAATCTCGTGTCATTGACAGTAACTACGCCTATATTTGGTTCTATAGTACAAAATGGATAATTCTCAGACTCTATACCGGCCTGAGTTAAAGCGTTAAATAATGTAGATTTTCCAACATTTGGCAATCCTACAATTCCACATTTAAAACCCATTTTTACTACCTTTATAATTAAAAACATTTATAAATATAGCGGGTACTTTAATTAAAATTAGTTTTCTTTTCTTCATCTGAACAATATTTTGATTAAAGTCATTATTAAGGGGGATTATGAACGAAAAAAATAATAAAAGAACAATATTTGGCTGGTCGATGTACGATTGGGCAAAATCTGCTTATGAAACAACTATTTTGGGTGCTGTACTGCCTGTTTATTTTGTAAGTGTAATAGTTCCTGAAGAAGGTTTTGAATTTAGAGGAAATGTGTATACAGGTGCAGAAGTTTGGGGATTTGCAATAGGTTCAGCTTTATTTATTTTCTTTTTGATAATGCCAACAATAGGAGCAATCGCAGATATGTCTGGAAATAGAATGCGGTTCTTTAAAGTTTTTGCATTTGGAGGCGCAATATTTGCTTCAACTTTTTATTTTGCAAATTCTGGTGATGTACTTTTCACTCTTGGAATTTATTTCTTAGCACAATTAGGTGCAACAGGGTCTAATGTTTTTTATGACAGTGTATTAAAAGATATAACAACTGATGACACAATTGATTCAGTTTCTGCAAGAGGCTACGCCCTTGGTTACTTAGGAGGTGGTACAGATTTAATTCTATCATTTGTAATAATTCTCCTTGGACCAGATATGTTAGGAATTGATACTGGTCTTGCTTCCAAAATTGCGATAACAAAATCTGGACTATGGTGGTTAATATTTTCTGTATTCAGTTTTTCAAGGATGAACATTGTAGAAACAAAATCTGGTAATGTTTCTATTGTAAGTGCGTACAGTAGAAATTTCACAACTCTAAAAAAGATAAGTAAATTTCCATTTTTACTTTATTTCTTAATCTCATATATTTTTTTCTGGGATGGTTTACAAACGTTAATAAATATGTCAGCTGTATTCTTTACAGAAGTATTATTGTTAGATCAAACTCAAGTACTCATAGTGTTTTTAGTTGTTCAGTTTGTTGCTTATTTTGGAGCAAAATTAGCCGGTAATTTAGCCACAAAAATTGGACAAAAGAATGTGCTCTATTACACCATGTTTCTTCTATTTCTTGTAGGCAATGCCGCATATTTCGTACCTGAAAAACAATTAATACCAGTTATCGTAATGGGAATAGTGACAGCAATGGGTATGGGAGGTTTGCAATCTGTAAGCAGAAGTGTTTATGCGGCTATGTTACCCAAAGGTGCTGAGGGTGAATTTATGGGTTTCTTTTCAGTACTATCAAGGTTTTCAGCAATATGGGGTCCACTCATTTATGCATATGTCAGTGCATCAACGGGAAATCCAAGATTATCGTTACCAGTCATAACTTCTTTCTTTCTTATTGGATATCTATTGTTAAGAAATGTAGATATGGATAAAAGAATTAGCGAAGAAGAGTGGAACGCTAGTTAGTTTTTACTAGCCTAGACAAATTAAAAAATAGAGCTGAGACAGTTATTGGTCCTACTCCACCAGGAAATGGAGATCGGTAACTCACTACTTCACTTAAATTTTGAGTATCAATATCACCATAGTTTTTTCCATCAACTGTTGAAATTCCGATATCGATAATGGTTGCACCTTTTTTAAAATAAGAAAAATCATAAAGCTTTGCTGAACCTACTGCTGATATAAAAATATCAGCTTGTGCTATAAATTGTTTTTGATTGGATGTCTTACTGTGAATGACTGTTACATTAGCGTTGTAACTCTTTGATGATAGAATCTTAGCTAAAGGCGAACTCACTAATCTTGAACGACCAGCAATAACAATAGCTTTGTCTTCTGTCTTGATTTGGTAGAAATTTAATAATTCAAGTACAGCTAATGATGTTGCAGGTATTAATTTATATTCATTTGAAAACAAGCTTCCTAGATTATAAGAAGTTAGACCATCCACATCTACATCTGGGGGAATACAGTTTATTACATCTTCAGAATTTAAATGATTTGGTAATGGCAACTGAACTATGAGACCATCTGTAGTTTTTGATTGCTCTTGAATTAGCTCATTTAAATTTTCTTGAGTAGTATTTTCATCAAGTTTAAGCCAGTTAAATTCAACTCCTAATTGTTCAGCTTTTTCTTTTTTTCTGGATACATAAAGTAACGATGCCGAATTATCACCAACAGTAATTGCAGTCAAATGAGGAGTTTTATTATTTGATTTAGCATCCCGAAATACTTTAAAACTTATTTCGTCAAGCTGTCTTGCTACAGGATCGCCATAAAGTAATTGTTCCATTTTTAACAGTTTAATATTTATGAAACGTATTTAATGAATAACTTTATTAAAATAATTCTGGAAGATTTAGTAATGGATATATCAAAATTAGATAAAAAAATTAATCCCTCTGGAACTATGGCTATTTCTAACAAAGCACGGGATTTAAAAAAAGAAGGTAAACCGGTTATAGGTTTCGGAGCTGGTGAGCCTGACTTCGCCTCACCAGACTATGTAATTAATGAAGTAAAGATTGCGGCAGAAGATCCAAAAAACCACAAATACTCACCTGTTGCAGGACTTGAATCTTTAAGGAAAGAAATATCAAGAACAACATTGAAATATTCAGGTGTTGGAGTAACTGAAGATAATGTTGTTGTATCCAATGGTGGTAAGCAAGCTATTGTCACTGCGCTAATGTCAGTTCTTGATCCAGGTGATGAAGTAATAATTCCCGCACCATACTGGACAACATATCCTGAAGCGGTAAAACTTGCTGGTGGTGAACCCGTTTTTATTGAACCTAATAAAAAAGATAATTTTAAAATTTCTGTTTCTGACTTAGAGAAAGCAATAAGTTCAAAAACAAAATTATTAATATGGTGTTCTCCATCGAACCCTACTGGTGTTGTCTATTCAAAAGAAGAATCAGAAAAAATATACGATTGGGTTTTTAAAAATAATATTTGGATTTTATCTGATGAACTTTACGAACACTTGGTATATGAAGGTGAGACATCACCTTCCCCAGGACAATATGATAAAGAGTTGAAAAATACGATAATTATAAATGGAGTTTCAAAAGCATATGCTATGACTGGATGGCGAGTTGGGTGGTTAGTTGCTAACTCAAATGTCATAGGATTAGCAAAAAAAATACAATCTCAGATATCATCTAATGTTTCAAATATATCTCAAATTGCTGCTGAAACTGCATTAAAAAATGGCCTTGATAAAACTAAAGAAATGAAAATATCATTTAACAGAAGAAGGCTATATGCTATTGAAAAAATAAATCAGATCAATAATATATCTGTTGGTAACCCGACTGGTGCATTCTATTTGTTTGTTGATGTAAGTGAATATTGTAATGGTAATTACAAAGGTATTAAATCATCAATAGATTTTTGTAATTGGCTTCTCGATAAATATTTTATTGCATTTGTACCAGGAGAAGTTTTTGGTGTTCCCGGTTACATGAGATTATCCTATGCTCTAGGTGATGATGAATTAAGTGAGGGTCTTGAACGTCTCAATAAGGCAGTTGAAGATCTAAATGGATAAAGTTAAACCAAAAAGTCTTATTTCTTGGCTACTTTTTGATCTTGCAAATACAGTTTATGCCTTTGTAATTCCGGGATTGTATTTTTCAGTTTGGCTAGTTAGTGAAAAAGGGTGGACTGACCAACAACTTGGATTTGCTACTTCGAGTGCAATGATAATAGTTGCAATCCTTGGTCCATGGGTCGGTAGAAAATCAGACGGATCAGAAGGAAAAAAAAGGCTACTTTTATTAATGACAATAATGTGCATAGCCTCAACATTTCTATTAGGAACATTTAATGTACAAATTTCAGTTATATTATTTGTAATTTCACTTATTGGCTTCAATCTGGGATCAGTTGTTTACGATGCACTTCTGATTTCTGTAAGTAATGAAGGAAATAGAGGAAAAATTTCAGGAATGGGTGTCGCTTTTGGATACATGGGGTCTTTGATAGGTTTTGGAGTTGCCACAGTTTTACAGAGTTTAGGATATAGCTATGTAGAAATATTTAGATCAGTTGCAATATTATTTTTAATATTTTCCTTGCCAGCATTTCTTTTTGTCGAAGAAAAATTCGTCAGTGCAGAAAAAGTAAAAATTAGCATTCTAAGTTCATTGAATATTGTCATTAAGTCATGGAAACATTCAAGACAATATAAGGGGCTTACAAGATTTCTTGTAGGAAGATTTTTTTATGCTGATGCAATAAATACACTTATCAGTGGATTATTAGCAGTATATTTAGTTGAAGAAGCCGGACTGACTCCTGCAGATAGTCAAAACATCCTTGCATTAGCTATAGTCATATCCATTATTGGTGGATATATCTTTGGTAAAGCTGCAGATAAGTATGGTCCAAGAAGATTAATTTTAA